>JGI11876J12873_1000001_pt1 | contig 296977 bp, 284 predicted proteins | sample ElkSloMetagenome_4_FD_12873 | JGI IMG/M metagenome (IMG submission 12873) | reverse complement strand
GTATCCCTCAACTTACTACCGACTCTTATTAAAAATGCTTTGGGCTCACCCCAAAGTTCGCCATGACCGCTATAAGTCTTTGTTTCTCCGCTTCTTCCACCTCCAGTGTGAACTGTATCGATCCTAATCATTTTTTTTTCAAATAATTTACTATCCTTCACAAAACTATTTGCAGATCTAATTGTTATCAAAAAAAAGATAAAAAATATGACAGATACTGCTTGTAGGATGGTAAGGACAATTCGCAATTGCCCGAGTCTTCTTTGTTTTTTAGTCATAGGTTAGATGTAAATAAACACTATTGATATTTCTACAACAATTTACTATATTGTACTGATGTGAATATTAATAAAAATAAAATCGATTTAGGAATTAAATAATAAATTTTTCAGATTAGTCCATCTCTAATAATCTTTTATTAGTTGTTGCGTAAAATTCAATGTTACCTGTTAATTCTTTGGCTTCTAATCATAGCTTATGATAGCATTAACTAAGTTAACGTCCAACAATAACTATATTCTAAAAAAATTATTCATGATTGAAAGTAAGACTATGTTATTAATTCTTAGTGTTTTTAGTTTATTACTTCTATTCGGATGCAAAAAAACAGCTAACAATGAAACCAACTATAATGTAACACTTGATGTGACAGCGACGGCATACAACTCGGTAGAAAGCCAGACTAAAAAAGGGAATATTGGACTTGCGGCTTGGGGAGATACATTGGTCCCTGGTGAAAAAGCTATTGCGGTGTCCCGTGATCTCATTAAAATGGGATTAAGTCATAAGGATAGTGTCAAAATAGAAGGCCTCGAAGGAAATTATGTAGTTAAAGACAAAATGAACAAACGCTGGGAGAAGAAAATCGATGTATATATGGGTCTGGACGAAGAAGCGGCCAAAGAATGGGGTAAAAGAAGTGTTACAATCCAATACTATGAAGATGATACCACTAAAGTAAACCAGCTCAGCAAGTAGTCGATTCAAATTGGCTAAAAGTATAGAAGAGTCTAAAATCTATAAGCCTAACTCAGATATTAGTTGGAAGCAAGACTTGAATCCTGATCCTCTATTATATTAACATCAATCAATTTATCTGCTTTAACCAATAGAGCTTTTGAGTCTGTGGTTAAATTTTGGAGATATACTTTCTTACTTACTTTGTGATAGCGTTCGGTGATCTTATTCAAGGCTTCGATGGCAGACATATCCACAACTCGACTTTCTTTGAAATCGATGATAATTTCTTGAGGATCATTCATCACATCAAATTTATCTGCAAACACAGTTGTTGACCCAAAAAACAAAGGTCCATAAATCTCATAATGTTTAGCTCCGTTTTCATCAACTCGCTTTCTAGCTCTTATTCGTTTAGCATTATCCCATGCAAACACCAAAGCTGCAATTATGACACCTACCAGTACAGCCAAAGCTAAATTGTGTAGGACAATTGTTACTAAAGTAACGAGCACCATCACAAGAACATCAGATTTTGGCATCCGTCTAAATGTCTTTAAACTCGCCCATTCAAAAGTACCAATAGCTACCATAATCATAAGTCCGGTAAGCGCGGCCATAGGCATTTGTTCTATAATACCAGACCCAAACATGATAAAAGCAAGCAGTGCTACAGCAGCTACAATACCTGATAGTCTTGCTCTGGCTCCGTTAGAAATATTAATTAAACTCTGTCCTAACATGGCGCAACCTCCCATACCAGAGAAAAAACCCGAAATAATATTAGCACTTCCTTGAGCTATCGCTTCCCGGTTTCCGTTTCCTCGGGTCTCAGTAATTTCATCGACAATATTTAAAGTTAAAAGACTTTCGATAAGACCCACACCAGCAATAATAGCAGAATAAGGTAAAATCACAAGAAAAGCTTCAAACGTAAATGGAAAATCTGGAATATGAAACGGTGGAAAGCCCCCACTGATGCTGGCGAGATCTCCAACTGTATTTGTAGTTATATCTCCAAAGTATACTATTCCAAATACAACTAAAATAGCCACTAATGATGCAGGTACAGCTCTGGTGAGTTTCGGCAATAACCAAATGATTAGCATGGTTAAAATGACAAGGCCTAATATGATAAAAAGATTGGACCCAGTAAGCCAGGCTCCAGAAGCATCTTTAAACTGGTCCAACTGAGACATAAAAATAATAATAGCAAGTCCATTCACAAATCCAAAAATAACAGGATGTGGTACCAGACGCATGAGTTTACCAAGCTTCAGCATACCTGCAGTAGCCTGCAGGATACCGGCGAGTATGACGGCTGCAAAAATATACTCAACTCCATACTCCATTGAAAGACTCACCAGTACGACAGCTACAGCACCGGTAGCTCCTGAAATCATACCAGGTCTTCCTCCAAAAATTGAGGTAACCAGAGCCATAACAAACGAAGCGTACAAGCCTGTAAGTGGAGAAAGCCCTGCTATAAAAGAAAAGGCTATCGATTCTGGGATTAGCGCCAAAGCCACTGTAAGTCCGGATAAGACTTCTATCTTGTAATCAACCTTTTGCTTAAAGTCAAATAAATTTATCAGCTTTTTCATCTGTATATTTTACGGGTACTTATAAATTAGAATGATACCTAAATAGTGTAGTATTGCTAACACCACTATCGAAAGTGAACACCTTTTTAAAAAAGCTTGCAAATGTAGGCTTTTAAAACAGATTAAAAAGAAGATCAAGCTTAAAATTGATAACACTTAGTTAAACTTAATTTTATAATAATCAGCTACTTATGATTATTCAGCGGGCTAATAATTTGAATGTCCTGAAATTGAATAGCAGCTTTTACGATAGAATTGATAGAATCATGTAGCGCTTTTATGATGTGAGATTTCAATTCGTTTTGATGATGAACGATGCTAATTTCTCTTGAAGGATAAGGCTTTTTAAAGAATTTGACATGATCTTGTTTTTCAGATTTTAAATCCAAGGTGTGTAAATAGGGTAATAAAGTCATGCCTAAGCCTTCATCTGAAAGTTTGATAAGGGTTTCAAAACTTCCACTTTCCAAATAAAATTTCTTTTGATCAGGATGATTTTGCACACTTTTACAGAGATTCAGAATATTGTCTTTAAAACAGTGTCCGTCCTCAAGAAGTAAAACTTCATCTACATCCAAATCATCTGAAACAAGTTCTTTTTGTTTATATAATCTGTGTTGTGGAGGTATATACGCCATAAATGGCTCATAATATAATGGCCTTTCTATAATTTTTTCGTCTGCCAATGGAGTGGCAGCAATCCCGGCATCCAGGTGGCCATCCTTGAGTTTCTCAATAATGACATCGGTATGCAGCTCTTCAATTTTAAGGTTGATTTTAGGATATTTCTTCACAAAATTGTTTAGAAACATAGGTAATAAGGTAGGCATTACTGTGGGTATAATTCCCAGCTTAAACTCTCCACCCACAAATCCCTTTTGTTGATCTACAATATCCTGTATCCTAACACTTTCATTGACTATGTTCTTAGCCTGTTCTATAATTTTTTCTCCAACAGGAGTAAGTTTGATAGGTTTTTTGGTTCTATCAAAAATTTTGACATTCAACTCCTCTTCCAGCTTTTGAACCTGCATACTCAGCGTAGGCTGAGTAACAAAGACTTTTTCTGAAGCTTTCGTAAAGTTTTTATATTCTGCTACAGCAAGTACGTAAGTAAGTTGAGTTATAGTCATCTCGATAATTTTTATAAAAATACGATACAATTAGAAAATCACATACAATAAATAGATTTTAATCTGTTTTGACTATAGTCTAGGAGTTGGAACAAAGTGAGGAAGCATTTCCTGAATACTCATCATCACTTTTGAAGACCTCCACAGAGGTAGGGGAAAAGAAAAGTCAACTTTAATTAATATTCAATTAGTTGTATTCAGCTAAAATAATGGCAACAACGCTGATAGACAGCAGACGAAAGACTTGAAGCTTATTTAATTTAAAATCAGATTCAACTTATGATTTCAAAAAAGTCATAAAGACCATTTATACATTTGTTTTACTAATACGGATCTACGTTCACCTGAACTTTTACAGATCTAAACTGAGCAATCGATTTGAATTTATCTATCCCAGATTTGACATAACTTTTAGTTTTGGATAATGACTGCTCAGGTGGTATTTTAATCAAAACGTTTTTATGATATTCATTTCTAATCCTGGAAACTACTGGAAACTCAGGGCCCAGAACATGCGTCTTAAAAATCTGTCTGTAAAACAAGGAGAGCCAGTCTGCAGCTTCATTCATCTTATTCAAGTCACGTGACTTAAAGGTGATTTTTATCATTCTGAACAAAGGTGGATATTTAAAATGTCTTCGTTCATCCAATTGCTCCTTGAACATTTCTGTAAAGCTATTGGTTGTGACCTGCTGAAGAATTCTGTGATATGGATTATAGGTTTGAATCAGCACCTGACCTTGTTCTTCTGTCCGTCCTGCCCTCCCCGCCACCTGGACTAATAATTGAAAACTCCTTTCGTGAGCTCTAAAGTCTGGGAAATTCAACAAACTATCAGCGTTCATCACACCAACGAGTTTGACATGCCTAAAGTCTAAGCCTTTAGTAAGCATTTGAGTACCTACCAAAATATCGATTTCTCTGTTTTCAAACGAAGAAATTAATTTTTCATAAGCATATTTCCCTCTGGTCGTATCTAAATCCATACGTTTGATAACTTTACCTTCGAATAAGGCATTCAACTCGGTTTCAATTTGTTCGGTACCAAAGCCTTTTGTCGTGACATCTGTAGATCCGCAAGCCATACATTTAGTTTGCATGGCGATATGATAGCCACAGTAGTGACATCGCAAGCTATTGTTGTGTTTATGATAAGTAAGGCTCACATCGCAATTTGGGCATTGAGGAGCATGACCACAGGTGTTACATTCCAAAATGGGCGAATACCCCCTTCGGTTCTGAAATAGAATAACCTGCTGCCCTTCTTTTAGTGTAGATTCTATAGCTTTTATTAAGGTTTCAGAAAAATGACCCGTCATTTTTTGCTTTCGCTGTTGATCTTTTAGATCTACGAGTTCCACTTTGGGAGGAACTACATTACCGTAACGCCGGGATAATTGCGCAAAAGCATACTTTTCCTGTTTTACATTATAAAAACTTTCCAGGCTTGGGGTTGCAGTTCCTAATAAGGTCCTGGCTCCAAACAGCGACGCCAACACAACAGCTGTGTCTCGGGCATGATATCGCGGTGCAGGGTCAAACTGCTTAAAACTGCTTTCGTGAGCTTCATCTACTACAACTAACCCCAAATTACTGAAAGGCAGAAAAACAGAAGATCGAGCTCCGATAACAATCCTACCTTTAGATCCACGAAGAATATGTCTGTAAACTTCAACCCTTTCATTGACAGAATATTTGGAATGATAAACCAAAACTTCATCTCCAAAATAATCCTGTAAGCGTTTGATGAGTTGGGTAGTTAGAGCAATTTCAGGCAGTAAATACAGGACCTGCTCTCCCTTTTGTATGGTTTTCTCAATCAACTTGATATACACTTCAGTTTTTCCAGATGAAGTGACACCTTGTAGCAAACAAATAGGCAAACGTTCAAAGCCTTTTTCTATATCTGAAAGGGCTTTCTTTTGATAATCGTTGAGTTCAATGCCAGTATTTGAAGCTTCTGAGGCAAAATTTACTCTGTCTTTTTTAATAACATACTCTTCAAAAATCGACTTATCCAGGAGTGCCTTTAGGACAGCACTTGATACCTCAGCGGTTTCCTTCAGTATCTGCTTTGATATGGGTTTATTCAATTTTGCTCTTAGACTAAAGTAGCTGAGTACAGCCTCTTTTTGTTTTTTAGCTCTTTCTAATTCATCTAGTAAATAAGGCAATTGAGACTCAGAGGAATAATGTTCTGCAAGCCTTATATATTTTTTTAATTTGGGCTTATACTGCTGGTTTAGTTCCTGATTAATCAGTATAAATCCTTTTTCAGCCATAGCGTTGATGACTGGGAAAATGGTTTTCTTGTCTAAAATAGAGATGATCTCTCTAATCTTTAGCAGGCTTTGTTTTTGCAATGCCTGAAGAATGAGATATTCTGAGTCAGTGATTGAAGTAACTTCATCAATCCCATTAAGGTCAAAATCAGGATGCGGTTCAACTACAGTTTCACTTTCAATAAGCAGAGCACTCGGCAAAGCAGATCTTAATATTTCGCCTTCAGTACAGAGGTAATACTTAGCCATCCATTCCCATAACTTAAGCTGATGCTGAGTTACCGTAGGAGTTTCTTCCAATACTTCTTCAATGGGCTTGGCTTCATACCGCAGTGGTGGGTTTTGATGCATTCTTGCAACAATACCTGTATATACTTTTCGTTTTCCGAAGGGTATAGCTACTCTCATACCAAGATGAAGACGTTGTTGTTCTTCATCGGTTATGGAGTAGGTAAAGCGCTGTTCCAGTGGTAATGGAACAATGACGTCTATATAATAAGGCATACATTAAAATTCAAAATCTCAATCTTCGACACGCTTCCATTCTTGAGTCCTGTATAAAAATGAAATATAGCCCCTTACCATCAAAGTATTTGGATCATCTTCATTCAACCAAATCTTTGCGTCATAGGTTTTGCCATTCTCTGGATCTGTAATGGTTCCATCTGTAAATTCGTCGTCTTCTTTTGTGAAATTTCTGAGTATCACCATACCCTCAACCTTTTTATTTTTACGCTTACCTTCACATTGAGTGCAACGGACATCTCGTTTATCTTCTCTTAGAATTCTTTTCACCTTTCCAAAGAGTTGTCCATCCTCTTTATAAATTTCAACAATAGATTTGGCTACGCCAGAATCATCATCGATGGTTTTCCATTCTCCAACTACATTTTGAGAGTAAATCAGATTAAGTGATAGTAAGCTTACAATTATCAATACAAATTTCATGACATCAAGAGTTTAACATGTCTTCTTTTAGGTCTTTATCTGCTGGTTTTTCGCTGAACCAAATACCAAATAAAGCTTTTTTAAAGTCAAGACCCTTTATAGTTCCCTGCTTTTTGTCGTTTTTAAATACCACAGTGCCTTGAGATGGAGCATAAGTAATATCGAAGACATCATTTTTAGTAATCTCTGCAGAGAAGAAAGATTTAAATTTATCTATTTTAGCTCTGTATGCTGAAGTATTTCCCTGAGTAGACTTTTCGAAACCATCTTCTACCGCAGAACTCATTTTATCACTAGATATTAAGCCCGATACAATATGAATTTTTATCAGTATGGGAGCATCAATATTTATGACTGTTTCGGAGTCATTGATTCGTTTTGACGTATAAAGCCCTGCGGCGTATAAATCTATCCAGAATTTTTCCCTGACCCCTACTCCATTTAAGTTCAAGCTAGTCTCATCAACTGCAAAGGTCTCAGGAAATTCTGCGCCGGCGACCTGAGTTTGGGAGAAGGAAGAAACAATCGTAAAGAAGGTAAAGATTGTAAACAGGGTAATTTTCATAGATTTAGTTTTTACATTTTTGCTTCAAGTTATAAATTGAGCCGTTCAGTTCAAAACCTAACAAGAGTATATTTGAGTTTAACCAAATGTACAGCATGAGAATCAATAAAGCCCCAATAGATCCGTACAACTTGTTGTAGTCACTAAAATTTTCTACATAAATAGAAAACAAATAGGTCGTCAAAATAATCAAAAGCGTTGTGAAGAATGAGCCCAAGGAAAAAAATCGTGTTTTTCTGCCCTCTTTAGTGCCGAAATAATAAAGAGTCGAAATTCCTAGAACCAATACTAAGATCAAAATAGCAAAGCGACCGTACTTTGCAAGAACAATAGAGTCTCCAACTACCCCGAGACTTTTAAATTGGTCGATTAAGTATGAGAAATACACGGTTGAGATCACTGCAACAAGCAATAAAAATGCTACGATGATAGCGACTCCAACTGCGACTAAATATTGCCTTATGATGGATCGATTGATTTTGGTATGGTAAGAAAATTCAAATCCTGTAAAGATGGCATTTACTCCATTTGACATCAGAAAAACAGAGAGTAAAAAAACAAAGGATAACAATCCAGCTCTCGGATTGTTAGCTATATCATAAAATATATCTTGAAAAAGTCCTGAGGTCTGTGGTGGAAGTAACTCCTCTAAATAATTAAGTAGTTCCTGTTGAAAATCATCTATAAACCAAACAAAGGGTATCAGATTCAATATAAATAATAGAAAAGGAAATATGGCCATAAAAAAACTAAAAGCGATAGACCCTGCACGGGTAGAAAACGTACCCTTGATAATACCACTGGTATAGAGGCTTAGTAAATCATAAAGCGTAAAGCCTTCTATGCCCGGAAGGTTTAATTGATTAGACCAATACGCTACCCGACTTATAATTGGAATTTTCTTAAGTGTATCGCTTATTTCTTCAGCCATTCTACATAGCTTTTAAACTAAGATCCAGGTTATGCACTGAATGAATCAAGGCTCCGCTTGAAATAAAGTCCACGCCACATTTGGCATAATCTTCTGCATTTTTGAGAGTTATTCCTCCGCTGGACTCTGTAAGACATCGATTATTTATAAGTTTGACGGCGCTTTTGGTATCCTCATAGCTGAAGTTATCTAACAAAATTCGATACACCCCATCAGACCCTAGAATCTCTTCAACTTCTGAAAGGGATCTTGCTTCTACAATAATTTTAAGGTCCAAATCTTCAGCTTTCAGATAACTTAAGGTTTTTTCGATGGCTTTGGGAATACCTCCAGCAAAATCAATGTGATTATCTTTCAACATAATCATATCATACAGTGCAAACCTATGATTTTCTCCACCGCCTATTTTTACAGCTTGTTTTTCTGGTGCTCTAAATCCAGGAGTTGTTTTACGCGTATCTAAAATCTTTGTTTTATAGGGCTTGAGTAATTCTGAAAATTCTGAGGTTTTGGTGGCTATAGCACTCATACGCTGCATAGCATTCAAGACTAAACGCTCAGCTTTCAAAATAGATTGACTGGAGCCGGATACATGAAATGCCACATCGCCATAATGCATTAAATCCCCATCATTCATGAATTGCTCCATCTTTAAAGATGGATCGACAAAATCAAATACCTGTTTTGCAAAATCCACACCTGCCAAAATACCCTGATCCTTGACCAAAAGTTTTGCCTTGCCTGAAGCATTTGAAGGAATACAAGCCAAACTGGAATGATCACCCTCTCCAACATCTTCTCGAATTGCATTTTTGATGATTATTTGTATTTCTTCTTCCAATAGCTTTTGACTCATCATTAGGATCTCTATTTTTGTTGCTAACAAAGTTAAACTTTTTTGAACGGATGACCATCACTCTTATCATTGTAGGCAAAACAGATAGTAAGCATTTAGACATGCTCATCAATGATTATAGAAAGCGATTATCTTTTTTTGTAAAGTTTGAGACTGTCATTATTCCAGATCTAAAAAAGAGAAAGAACATGGAAACTGCTCTTCAAAAAGATAAAGAAGGTCAGCTTATCTTAAGTAAAATTTCACCGTCAGATTTTGTGGTCTTACTCGACGAAAATGGAGTTGAACATACCTCTACAAAATTCTCGAGTTGGCTTCAAAAACGAATGAATTCTGGACTCAAGAACCTCGTTTTTGTGATCGGTGGACCTTACGGCTTTTCCCCTGAGGTATACCAGAGAGCCAATCAAAAACTAGCCTTATCCAAAATGACTTTTTCACATCAGATGATTCGATTGTTTTTTACAGAGCAGCTATATAGAGCTTTTACCATTCTAAAAAACCTTCCTTACCACCACGAATAAAAAAAGCCGACCTATACAAGTCAGCTTTTTCATCATTTAAAAACTTACGCTTATAAAATCAGCATAGCATCTCCGTAGGAATAAAACTTATATTTTTCTTTGATAGCTTCCTTATAGGCTTTTTCCATCAATTCATGACCAGCAAATGCTGAGATCATCATCAATAAAGTCGATTTTGGCATATGGAAATTGGTAATCATACAATTGGCGATACTAAAGTCATAAGGAGGAAAAATAAATTTATTGGTCCATCCATTATATTCATTCAACCGATGATTTGAACTCACTGCACTTTCAAGGGTACGCATCACTGTAGTTCCAACAGCACAGATCTTTCTCTTTTCAGATTTTGCTCCATTAATAATCTTGGTAGCCTTTTCGTCTACCATGATTTGTTCACTATCCATTTTATGCTTGGACAAGTCTTCAACCTCTACAGGGTTGAACGTCCCAAGACCAATATGTAAGGTCACTTCTGCAAAGTCAATACCTTTGATTTCCAGTCTTTTTAGAAGATGCTTTGAGAAATGCAATCCAGCCGTTGGAGCGGCAACAGCACCTTCTTCTTTTGCATATATCGTTTGGTAACGCTCAGCATCTTCTGGCACCACATCACGCTTGATGTATTTTGGAAGTGGAGTTTGACCAAGCTCGGTTAATTTATCTCTAAAATCCTGATAAGAGCCGTCGTATAGAAAACGCAATGTTCGCCCTCTATTGGTGGTGTTATCTATCACTTCAGCAACAAGACTTTCGTCCTCTCCAAAGTAAAGCTTATTTCCAATTCTGATTTTTCTTGCAGGATCAACTAATACATCCCATAACCTGGTTTCTGGATTGAGTTCTCTCAATAAAAACACTTCAATTTTAGCACCAGTCTTTTCTTTATTTCCATAAAGTCTAGCAGGAAAAACTTTAGTATTATTGAACACCATGACGTCTTTTTCATCGAAGTAATCGATGACATCTTTAAACATTTTGTGCTCAATTGAACCATCTTTTCGGTTTACCACCATTAGTTTTGCCTCATCCCTATGTTCTGAAGGAAATTCTGCTAAAAGATCATCAGGTAAAGTAAATTCGAATTGTGAAAGTTTCATTCCCATAGTCTAGATTTTTTTAAAAACGCAAATATACTACCTCGGAATAGCCGTTGTCAAGTAATTTGTTGTTTATTTAGCTTAAATCCTTGTAATAACCGATTTTACGAGATCCCCAAGACTTTCATTTCCTTCCAAAAGCTAGGAAATGACTTGGAAACAACCTCAGGATCCAGTATACTCAAATCACATTTTATGGCTAAAGGTGCAAAAGCCATTGCCATTCTGTGGTCTTGATAGGTTTTTATCTGAACATTTGAATTCAAATTAGCTTTAGCTTTTAAGTGCAAAGATTCGGAAGTGATTTTGACCTCAGCACCAAACTTTTCAAGTTCATGTTTTAAGGCAACCAAACGATCGGTTTCTTTGACCTTTAGTGTGTGGAGTCCAGTAAGGAAACAGTCTACTCCCAATCCTAAGCAGGTGACCGCTAAAGTTTGGGCAAGATCTGGTGTATCGTTAAGGTTGAGTTCAATGAATTCTGGTATTTGAAAGTTATCCACTTTTGAAAGTCGAATCGACTGCTCTTGAAATTCAGTATGGATACCAAATAGTTTATAATACTCTGCTACTTTTGAATCGCCCTGCAGACTTTGCTTATAAAAGGTATACATTTCAAAACTACCACGATCTAACATTGCTAAACAACTATAGAAATAGGATACTGAACTCCAGTCTGACTCAACTGCAACTGTTTTATCAGAAATTACTTCTTTGTGTTGAATCAGGATTTGGTTTTCATCAAATTCAACTTCAACTCCGATATGTTTCAGAGCTTGAGCTGTCATCTTCAAATAAGGCCTGGAAGTCACTTTAGACTCCATGTTGATCTTCAAACCTTTAGTTAACGACGGAGCAATTAGCATTAAAGCTGTAATGTATTGGCTGCTTACATTAGCGGAAATGGAAATTTCATTTTTGTGTAATGCTGCACCCTTGATCTTCAAAGGTGGAAATCCGTCGTTCTTTTCATATTCGATCTCTGCACCAAGCTCTCGCATGGCTTCAACGAGGATTCCAATAGGTCTTTCCTGCATCCTTGAACTTCCGGTAAGAATAACTTCGTAACCAGGCCTGGAAGATAAGTAAGCAGTAAGAAAACGCATAGCAGTTCCCGCATGATGAATATCAATAACAGGTGCTGTCGTTGATAAAGCTTTTTGAAGCACCTGAGTGTCATCGCTATTCGATAAGCCTGTCAGCTTTAAATTGGGAAAAATGGCTTGTAGTATTAAGTAGCGGTTGGAAATGCTTTTAGATCCTGTAATTTTAAATTTAAAATGATCAGAAGTTGATGGAGTATACCTAAGATTCATCGGCATCCTTTTTTTTGATATTACCTCTGAATTTCAAAAAGGTCACTACAAACCCGTAGACAAATCCGCTCATAATATTAGCTACAAAAAATCTAAGTAGGTTATCTTTTGCGAATCTATTTTCTGCATATAGCTTCCAGTCGAAATCATAACCGAACCAAACATCGATAATGTTGTATATAAAGATAAAGCCTATCGCAAGGGTGATCACAGATCGCCAGAATCCTTTGGCGGAAATTACTCTTTGAAACATCTACTTCAGTTTTGGATTATTTTGATGCCGGTCATGGTCGCGCTGAGTCTTTAGATTCAATTTCTTATCAAAAGCTTTCTGCAAATCAATTCCAGTTTGATTGGCCAAACATAAAACAACAAAGACCACATCTGCAAGCTCTTCTCCAAGATCTTTAGCTTTATCGCTTTCCTTTTCGCTTTGCTCACCGTAACGTCGAGCAATAATCCTGGCTACCTCCCCTACCTCTTCGGTGAGTTGAGCCATATTGGTAAGCTCATTGAAGTATCGCACGCCATGTTCTTTGATCCATTCATCAACTGCCTTTTGAGCGTTTTCTATATCCATGTTTATGATTTTACGAGCACAATTTTTTCATTTTCTTTGTTCATCAAAGAAATATAAAAATCTCGTAAATCCTTGTAATCTTGGGCTAGAAATATTGAGGTATTGATTTCATGATTAACCTTGACTGTAATAAATTGATTGTTTTCCTCAATAAGGTAAGTTAATTTGGAAATTCCATCTTTGAAAATGAGTATTTCTTGTTTTGGAATGTAACTAACCTCGTATCCATCAGGTATGGATATTGAAATATAGTGTTCGATATTTCTTGGATACACGAAGTCTATAGGATAAATTCTTTTTTCTTTTTTAAACGGGTTTTCTTTCAATCTGAGGAACAACATAGGTGATAAGTAAAATTTATCTCCAATTTGCTCAACAAACTCTTCACTTCCAGAAAATGAAAAGCCTTCAATAAATGGCTTAGAGCTATCTTTTAAATTGATGTTGGATACATTACTCACCTTAGTAGCATTAAAGTTTCTTTCATAATTTAGTATTATGTCTTCTTTGCTTTTTTGATCAATAGATGATCTTGATTCTATGGCATAATGGTCTTTAGATATAATTCTACATTTACCTTTGATTTCACCAGATTCACTTAGCTGAGCTTGTACTTGATATTTTTTTAAAGAATTAAACGCAGGAATAAGGTCAATTGTTTCAAAGCCAACGGGCATCATTATAGTTCCTGTCCAGTTGAGCAAGCGTTTAGGAAGAATATTAGGAGAGGAAAACTTATCTGTAGCATCCAGCAAATATTCTTCACCATTAAACATCACATGCGTGAATACATAATTAAATCCAGAAATGGTAGGAAATATTGGTATTCCATTATCAATCGTACTAGAAAATACAGGGTTAGCTTGAAGGCCAGCAGCTCTTAGCATTGCAGTAAGCATAACATTAATATCAGCAGAGTTGCCAACACCCTTTTTATATACATTATCTAATTTGTCACTTGTATATCTTCGTTCTTCGTCATTCCAAGTCATTTTTGCTTTAACGAAGTTAAAAATCGCATTCATTTTAGCTTTAGGTAGCGTTTTATCTTTTAAAATCTTATTTAAATCATCTTCAAAATACTTGGTCCTGGATAATTCTTTACTATAAGTATCTGTTCCTCTCAAGGTTTTCACAACATCATCCCAAGATCTTGATACAGATTCAAAAGCTCTAACATCACTGCGTTTAAATGAAGATAATTCATAACTAATCGAAGGAAGATAATTAGTAACATTGCTTACGTATGGTTCGTTTTCTATTTTTGAAATGTTTGTAGCAATACTTTGGGTTTTTTCTATTTTAGTTCTTACTCTATCACTTTCAGACCTTACGAAAAGACTTCCAAGTAAAGAGGTTCTTTTAGTATCAAAGGCATAAAAACCATTTGTTCTAGCATTGTATATCAAATATTCAACAGGGATATTTGTAACATATTCAGAATATCGCGTAGGAATTTGATCTTGAAAAACCCATTTGGGTAAGTTACTGATGTGTGGAGAATTGATGGTATAGGAATATTCGATGATAACACCATCTTGAATCTTAGGAAGCGTAAATTTTTTAGCCTCCCATAAATCACTTAAAGCTACTTCAAATACATCTCTATTTCTAATTTTTTCTCGCTCGATTTTACCCTCACTTTCGTAATAAACAAACCCATCGATATTGGAAACAGATTCTTCATCTGAATTTGTTTCTCCTACAAAGTATGGAATCTGAACATTGGCTTGGTCATATCCTTCTGGACTATAAATTTTGATTCTTCGAACAACCTCATATTTATACTCCCAACTATTCATAATAGAAAATGACACATTTCCTTTTTCATATAAAACTTCTGCTACTGCGGAAGAGTCCAATGAGCTTTGTTTTTCTCTTAACATTTCAAGGGTGATATCTTCTAAATCTTGAGTTTGGGCTTCAAGTAGAGAGATTGCACAAATTAAAAATAATAGCAAAGTAATCTTTTTCATAAGGGTAAGTTTTAATAGATCTATGTGATTTTAAGACTGATTTTAGTAGAATCAAATCTTGAAATCTTTGAAAAGAAATCCACAAAACCTGAATAATCAGATTTCTTGTAATTGTTCTTTTTAAGCTTTAAGTATCTTTTGACAACAAGATTATCATTTACTTTTTCAAATGTTAATCTGTAGATTCCAAATTTTGAAACTAACTCAATGTCCTCAAGTTCGGAATCTAATATTATTTGATCTAATTTGAATATAAACTCATCTTGATCCACAAAGCCTCTAGAAACTCTAAAAGGCGTTTTTTTATTTGAATATCTCGGAAGATTTACTTGAAATTTATTAAAAGGATTAACGTCTAGAATAAGGTCGTTACCGTATATTTTGATATAATTTTTGGCTTCAAGATCTATTTTTTCCTTAAAAATAACATCATCCCTGTTATTTTGAAACTCGTAAGATAAAATGTTCAATTCTTTAAGATTATCCCAATAAGACAAGTAATGTTCATTTATCACTTTCTCATTTTCTTTTATTAATTGATAATGAGTATTGTATTGAGTACCTTTTGTGGTGATCTCAACTTTGGCCTTTATTGTTTTTTTGTCGATTAAAATATTCGCTTTTGTCAATTGATGATTATCTTCTTCAGAGTAAGAAGGTGTTCTCATAATTACTCCTCCAGAGGGTTTTACAGCGAGAACATTTCTATCGTCTGTAAATGTTCCTAAAAAATTAAATGGAATATCCTGACTAGTACATTCTAGCCAAATATCAGGTTCTCCTTCTTGAGGAAGATTTAGAATCACATGATTGCCTTGCATAGAGGGAAAGTCCTCAGAAATATCAATTATTTCAGAACCAGCTTGAACCACACAGTAATTAGCTTCAATTCCAACAGCATTCATTAACGCTTTAGTATAATTAGTCAATCCCTTACAGTCGCCGTATTTCTTTTCATCTACTTCTTCAGCAGATATAGGCTTCCAGCCTCCTATTCCTATTTGAACACTGATATACCTCATGTTATCCTGTACATAATTATAAACAGCTTCTGCCTTCTCTTTATCGGAGGTCAAGTTTTTAGTAATTGACTTAACTTTAGCAACTGTGGTTTCAGGCAAATTCCCTAAACCTTTTAAGAGATTATCATATTGCCATTTACCAAATTCCTTCCAGGTATTAAATTTCCCTTTTTCTCCCTCCAATTCGAAAGTTTGAAGTGAAAACATAACTTTAGGTGTGAAATTCTCCAAAGGAGGACTGTAGACTTCACGTGGAATAGCCGGAAGGTTCTTAACACTATATTTAATGACTTCTTTAGACTCGCTCAAGTTACTTATGTTATCCATATAAGCATTCTCGAATTGTCTCAACTCCACTCCAGATGTATTTATAATCTCATAAGATGAAGATTTAATTGACTGATAATAATTTTTATAGGGTCTAAATGCCCTTATAAAAGCTGTATTTTTAGTTTTTATTTCTTTTTCGATTTTTATCGTAACAGGATAACTAGCTGGTATATAGTCAAGGTATTTTATTCTGTTATCTGAATATAAACTTACAGAACCCACGGCACTAACATCTGTAAAATCCTTTTCTTTAAATGTATTGATCTTTTGACCTAATACATTAAAAACAGTTGCTCTTAGATTTCTAATTTTAGTGGAAGATTTATCGTAAAACTCAAAGGCATCCAAGTCTGAAAGACCCTCCTTATTCAAAATTGAAATTGTTTTCTCTTCGATGATTGTCATTGAGTTATAATCGTCTATGACAATTTTTACTGAATTATTGACGATTACAGAGTTTGCATTGACCAAAAGCTCAGACGTAAGATTTGAAATCGAATAGTTTTCCTGTGAGAAAGAAGTAAACGAAATTGAAAGAAATATTAGGACAAAAAGATTTTTCATAGATACCAAAACTATAAAAAAAACTTAAAAAATATTAAGAGAATTAAAATTTATTTTTACTGTCTAGTATAAATGTCACTGGTCCATCGTTGACAGAGCTTACTTTCATATGTGCCCCAAATTTGCCTTTCTGTATAGTGGTACCCATCTTAAGTTTTAAGGCTTCCAAAAATTCTTCATAAAGTTGCTCTGCCTTTTCAGGTTTAGCGGCTGCAGTAAAACTTGGTCTATTTCCTTTTTTTATGGAGGCCTGTAAAGTAAACTGACTTACAATTAAAAATTCTCCTTCTGCATCCATTATACTGAGATTCATTTTCTGATTTTCATCAGAGAATATTCTTAATTGAGTCATCTTGTTGATCAACCACTTTATATCCTCACCAGTATCGTCTTCGTGAATCCCAAGATAAACTAGAAGACCGTGATTGATACTCCCACTTATTTCTGTATCCACTTCAACTGAAGCATTGGTCACTTTTTGTAATACTGCCTTCATACTATCTCAAATCTTGATATGGATCTTTTCTGAAACTTTCATCTTCCTCTCCTTCCATGATCTGAAGGTAACTTTTATACCTGGAATACGCTAGCTCATCATCTGCTAAGGCTTGCTTTACAGCACAGTTTGGCTCATCTATATGTATGCAATTGTTAAACTTGCAACCTGGCTTTAGTTTAAAAAACTCTGGAAAATAATTGTCTAACGTATATTTATCAATATCCACAACTCCAAAGCCTCTTATACCTGGTGTATCTATAATTTGGCCCCCAAAATGCAGCTCATGCATTTCAGCAAAGGTTGTGGTATGTTGTCCCTGCCGATGCTGTTCAGAGATTTCTGAGGTTTTAATGTTTAACTCAGGCTCAATAGCATTAACCAAAGTTGATTTTCCAACTCCACTGTGCCCGGCAAAAACACTCACTTTATCCTTCATCAACTCCTTGACTTTGTCTATATTTTCTCCGGTTTCAGCAGAAATTCCAATACAGGTGTATCCAATTTGCCTGTATAGTTCTGCCAGGTACTTCATTTCGCCAAATTCTTCGAGGCTATAAGCGTCGACCTTATTGATCAAAATGACTGTAGGAATATGGTAAGCTTCAGCTGTCACTAGGAAGCGATCTATAAAGGTTGTGCTCGTCGGAGGATTATTATGTGTTATTAGTAAAAAAGCCAGGTCGATATTGGCTGCAATGATATGAGTTTGTTTCGATAGGTTTACAGATTTACGAATGATGTAATTTTTTCTATCATAAATCTCTTTGATCACACCTATGGTTTCATCACCTTTTGTTTCAGTATCGATCTCTACATGGTCTCCAACGGCAACAGGATTGGTACTTTTAATACCCTTAAGTCGAAATTTACCTTTAATTCTAGAGTTATAAATCCTACCATCCTCTGCTTTCACATGATACCAACTTCCTGTAGATTTATAAACAACTGCTTTCACTTAAATGATTTTAAAAGTTATGATCTCTAATAAATTAATGGCTAATAATTTTATGTTGATGATTGATAGATTCTTCGTGTATTGCTTTAGTAAGTCGTTCTACAAAATCTTTAGAAAGGTCTTTTTTCTCGCCCTCCATAGTCAATCGATTTAAAACTTTACTCCATCGCTCTGGCTGAAGAATAGCTACATTATTTTCTTTTTTCAATTCACCTATTTCATCAGCAACCTGCATTCGTTTACCTAAAAGTTCAATAATTTGATTATCGATAACATCAATTTTAGACCTTAATCCTCTCAGGTCTTTGTTAAACTCTTCAGCTCCTTCCTTGTTTCTAATTCGAAGGTCAATCGTCATTTGCTTAAGAAAATCGGGAGTGATTTGTTGAGCAGCATCACTCCAGGCTTTATCTGGAGTATGATGAGTCTCCACGATCATACCGTCATAATTGAGATCCAAAGCGGTTTGACATATATCAAACACCAGATTTCTATCCCCTGCAATATGAGAAGGATCTACTAAGATAGGTAAATCTGGAAACTGGTTTTGCAGATCTATCGCAATCTGCCACTCAGGATTGTTTCTGTATTTTATTTTCTCATAGGTAGAAAAGCCTCTGTGAATAACACCTAGATTCTTAATATTAGCGTTATAAAGTCGTTCTACTCCTCCTAGCCATAGTGCGAGATCTGGATTTACGGGATTCTTAACCAATACAATTTTATCTGTGCCTTCGAGGGCATCAGCTATTTCCTGAACAATAAATGGACTCACAGTACTTCTTGCCCCAATCCACAACACATCAACACCTGCTTTAATAGCGAGATCAACATGGGTCTTATTAGCTACCTCAGTAGCGATCATAAGTCCAGTCTCTTCTTTTGCCTTTTTTAGCCACTCCAGCCCAATCGCTCCAACACCTTCAAAGTTACCAGGTCTAGTCCTGGGTTTCCAAATTCCTGCACGCATAACGGTTGCATCAGAATTTTTAAGTTGATGAGCAATAGTAAGAACTTGTTCCTCGGTTTCGGCACTACATGGTCCGGCGATAACCAGAGGATGATTCAAATTCATTTTGGCTAGCCAGTTCTTAAGAGTTTTATCATTTTTCATAGGCACAAAATTAACCTTATATGTTAGAAATCAAAGGCATTTCACTTGGTTTTAGACCTTGTAGGTAAAATATAAATAATGAAGATTCCTTCTGAATTCATAAAGAGATATAATTTGTATTTTTGATAAAAAATTGAGCTATGTCGATTGAGGTAAATTCTGTTTCAAAATTATACCAACAACAACAAGTTTTACAAGATATAAATTTTAAAATCGCCAAGGGTGAAGTCGTTGGGCTACTAGGACCTAATGGAGCTGGAAAATCGACCTTGATGAAAATACTGACTGGTTTCATCAGTCCATCTTCAGGAGAGGCGAGTATCAATAACCTCAACCTGAACCAAGCTAAAACTGATATTCAAAAACAGATTGGATATTTACCAGAGCACAATCCCATTTATTTGGAAATGTACATCCGGGAATATCTTGATTTTCATGCAAAGATTTTTAAGGTTTCTAAGGATAGAATTGAAAAGGTCATAAAACAAACTAAGCTTGAAAATGAAATCGGGAAGCGCATTTATCAGTTATCTAAAGGATACAGACAGAGAGTGGGTCTCGCGGCAGCCTTGCTTCACGATCCTGATATTTTAATCCTAGATGAACCTACTACAGGCCTGGACCCCAATCAGCTTATCGAAATTCGAGAGCTTATTAAAACGATAAGTCAGCATAAAACCATACTGCTATCTACCCACATTATGCAGGAAGTTGAAGCTATTTGTGATCGGGTCATCATTATAAATAAAGGAAAAATCGTTTCAGACAAAAATATGGAAGACCTAAGCGATGATTCCCAGCAAGTGATTGAAGTGGAGTTCAATTACAGAATCGAAGAGGTTGCTTTAAAGGAGATAGGTAAAGTCGCCACTATCAAAAATACTACTCGGTTTAAATATGAAATTACCTTCGATACAACTGTAGACAAAAGAGCCGATGTGTTTGACTTTGCTCATGACAAAGGACTAAAGATTATCGAGTTACACAAAAAAAATAAAAACTTAGAAAGTCTATTTATAGATTTAACAAAAGAGGCTTAGTTCAACTCAGATTTAATTTTTCAGCTTACTTTTGAAGACTTTAGCATCATTATGAAAAGAAATTTAAAATCCTACTTAAGCATTAGTCTAAAAGGTTTAGGAATGGGTGCAGCTGACGTTGTACCTGGTGTTTCTGGTGGTACAATTGCTTTTATTACTGGAATTTATGAAGAACTGGTCACTACGATTGCCAACGTAAACTTTGGCTTGGTATCCACCTGGAAAAACGAAGGTTTTGCTAAAATGTGGAATCAGCTAAATGGTAATTTCATCCTGGCTTTATTGATTGGTATTGCCTTTAGTGTTTTTACCCTCATGAGGCTCACCAATTACCTATTGGAAACTTATCCTGTTATGGTCTGGTCTTTCTTTTTTGGACTCGTTTTGGCTAGTGTTTGGTATGTAGGTAAGCAAATTGATCGATGGACGGTCAAGTTGATTGTTTTTGCTTTACTTGGATTTGTCATTGCATTCGGAATTACTCTTATAACTCCTGCTCAGGGCATGGACCATCCCTTATACTTTCTGTTATGCGGTTCTGTTGCTGTATGCGCTATGATTCTCCCGGGTATTTCCGGTGCTTTTATTCTGGTGCTAATGGGCGGTTACAAATCCATATCAGAAGCAGTTTCAGAATTTGATATTCAAACCATTAGTTTAGTAGGTGTTGGAGCCATAATAGGTTTGCTGAGCTTCTCTAGGATTTTAAAATGGCTATTCAATCATCACAAAACAATCACCCTAGCAGTTTTAACGGGATTTATAGCGGGCTCTCTGAACAAAATCTGGCCCTGGAAAAACATTCTTGAATCTGAAATAGTCAAGGGGAAAGAGATCATCATAAAGGAAACCTCTGTTTTGCCACAAAATTTTAATGGAGACCCAAAACTGATTTATGCTATTGTAGCAACTCTTTTAGGTTTTTTACTCATTTTGGCTCTAGAAAAAATAGCAGATCAACAACCACTTTCTAATGCAAAGCACTAGGACATTAAGCGATAAAATTTTTCTTTTCCTAAAAGGCCTGGCCATGGGTGCTGCTAATAAAGTCCCTGGAGTTTCTGGTGGTGTTGTTGCTTTTGTCGCTGGCTTCTATGAAGAATTTATTTATTCCTTGCAGAAATTTAACCTCAAATCCTTTAAACTGTTGTTTAACGGAAGGTTCGGGAGTTTTTTTCAATATATCAATGCTAAGTTCCTTTTTATTCTCATTCTCGGAATGGTATTTAGTTATTTTAGTGTGTCTAAGTTATTGGATTATCTTATAGAACATTTTGAGTTGTACGTCTGGGCCACGTTTTTCGGGATGATTATTGGTTCGATTTATTATATAGGCAAAGATTTTAAAATCAGATCTCTAAGGACGATTCTCTTAATTTTGGTAGGAGTTCTGGCTGGGCTAAGTATTAGTTTTTTAAAACCAGCAACCGAAAATGATCATTTGCTTTTTGTGTTTTTCTGTGGAATCATCAGTGTTTCTGGAATGACGTTACCAGGACTTTCAGGATCTTTTATATTAATACTCCTCGGGAATTATGTCTTACTATTGGTCGATTCTGTGAATGCCCTATACGATACCATGGCAGATCTTATCCAGTGGGACTTTTCCTTTACTGATGATTCTAAACGAATCCGGCTTCTGAAAGTTTTAGGGTCGTTTACAGCTGGTTCTTTGTTTGGATTGATAACCTTATCTCATATTTTAAATTATGTTTTAAAATATTATAAAAAAATCACCTTTTCTATCATTATTGGCTTTATTACTGGAAGTCTTGGTGTAGTTTGGCCCTGGAAGGAAAAAATCTTTAAAAAAACAAAGACTGGAGAAATCCTTAGAGACAGCAGTGGTGATGCTGTTTTAGACAATTATTTAAGATACTGGCCAAATCTCACTGAACCAAATACTTGGGTGGCTTTCTTTTTTATTATAATAGGAATTTTAATAGTTTTGAGCCTTGCCTGGTATGGCAGGTTAAGACAAACAAGATAACACATGAAAACATTCGGACTGATAGGTAGAAATATAGATTATTCTTTTTCAAAATCGTATTTCAATACGAAATTTAATAACGGAGCGATTAAAGCTAAGTACATCAATTACGATATTGAAAACATCAAGGAAATCAAGCAAATTGTAGCCAACTCCATTGAACTTGCAGGTCTTAATGTCACTACGCCCTACAAAGAAGAGGTTATTCCATTTTTGGATGAAATAGATTCTCAAGCAGAGCGCATCGGCGCGGTAAATACCATCAAAATCGAAAACAAGAAGCTGATAGGCTATAACACTGATGTTTTTGGTTTTACCAAATCAATTTTTTCACTTATAGCTCCAAACCATGAAGCCGCTTTGATTTTAGGTACTGGTGGTGCTGCAAAAGCAGTAAGGCATGCCCTGGTTTCTATGGGCTACCAAATCAATTTTGTGTCCAGAGATAAAGATAAAGGAGACTTTACCTACGATGAACTCACTGCTGAAATTATTAAAAATCATCAGCTTATCGTCAATTGTACTCCTTTAGGAACGCACCCAGATGTGAACCAATGCCCTCCTATTCCTTTTGAATTTATCAACGAAACTCATTTGCTTTACGACTTGATCTATAATCCATCCATTACCAGTTTTCTGGCACAGGGTAAAGAGAAAGGAGCACAAATCATTAATGGAGAACAACTGTTGATCGCTCAGGCTGAAAAGTCCTGGGAGATCTGGAATGCAGAATAATTGAATAAATAAGATTAAAAAAAAGCTTTCAGATAGAATTTGTAACTGAAAGCTTTTTTAGTTTATATAGGTATTCTTCTTCCTACTTAATAAAATTTATTGTATCTCTTCTTAGCTATGAAACCGAGAGCTACCCAAAGTACAAGTGCAATGATTATAAATTGATAGCTTATAATCTGGTCTCCACTAGCATAGGAATGTAAACCGGTAAGATAGAAATTCACTCCAAAATAGGTCATCAAGATTGACCCAAAAGCAATGACAGCTGCCCAGTTAAAGGCAAACAAGCCTCTGAGTCCTGGTACCAATCGCATGTGAATAACAAAAGCGTAAACAAAAATACTAATGAGGGCCCAGGTTTCTTTAGGGTCCCAACCCCAATATCTACCCCAGCTTTCGTTAGCCCATTGTCCTCCTAGAAAATTACCGATGGTCAACATCACTAGACCTACCGTTAAGGCAAGTTCATTAATGATGGTTAACTCTTGAATATTCAGCTTCATTTTTTTGTAATTGGACTTGGTAGTTGCTATGATTAAGAAAAGAGAAACTAAACCTATGATAGCTCCTAATGCAAAAGGACCATAACTACCAACAATGACAGCAACATGAATCATCAACCAGTAGGAATCCAGTACAGGCTGCAAATTACCGATAGTTGGATCTAACCAGTTCCAGTGGGCGACCATCAAAATAATTGAAGTCACAAATGCAGTTGAACCCATAGTTAAGTCACTCTTACGACCAAAGGCGAGTCCAAAAAACATGGTAGCCCAGGCAACATAAATCATACTTTCATAAGCATTACTCCAGGGAGCATGCCCGGAAATATACCATCTGGCAATCAACCCAGCTGTATGAGCTATGAACAGTGTTACCAGCAGTACTTTACTTACATTGATAGCATATTTATTGAGCTTATTTTCTTTAAATATTCTTAGAATGACAAATACAATCATGAGTAAACTCACGTACAAATAGTACTGGAACAATAGATTGAAAATATCAATTTTGTTATATAAAATTTCTGCTTCTACTTTTTCTTCTGACGGCATAACCTCAGATCCATATTTCTTCTGAAATGATTTCAAACTCAGCAATAGTTCATCAGCCTGATCATAATCGCCAGTATTTCTTGCTGTCCTAAGAGACTGCATGTACAAGGGCAACACTTGCTTGGTGTATAAAGTATCTACTCCAGTGAAATAACGTTCCTCATCAAGTTGTGGGTAAGACACCCATTTGTTGTTGGGGTGATCTGGAATAGGGAATATTTTAAACTGCTCGCCCAATAAGGTGTTATATATCAAGTTTACCTTTTCATCAGCTTTGATAAAATCCTTTTGAAATTGATTGGGTACTGCGGCTTTGTAGGCAGCATCAAGAAATGGACTTAACTTATATTCTGCTGTTTTAGGATCAAAAAAATCTGTAAGAGACACATACTCTTTTTCTTCTTCTACGCCTAAAACATGGTGAATACTATCGTTTTTAGCCTTAATCGAAATCAATGGCGCGGAGTACCAAATATTAGGATTCTCGATCATTGATAATAAGACCTGATCGCTGTTGAGATCATTGTATTCATCTTGTTTCCCAAGCTTTCTCAATAATTCTGAAGAATATGTGTTGATAGGTTTCATTCTTCCGCCAAAATCCTGAATGATCAACTCTCCAAATTTCGCAGCATGGGCTTTACTGACCTTATTGGCCTGAATCATCTTGATCACCTTATCATAGTCTACTTTAGGAATGATACTATGATCCTGGTGAGAGGCTGCTACAGTATCTTGTATCTTGCTAGGCTCTGGCTCTTGCACGACGTTACCATTTTCGGTTTGTGCAAAACCTGTGAGTCCGAACAAAAGAATTAGGATACCGGTTAATTTAGCTTTTTTCTGCTTCACTTTATCCAGTTTTTTTCTAAGTTCACCAAACCTTGAACCTCTATCAAACATAATAGCCATAAGACCCAGATATAGTAAAAAATAACCGATATAAGTGATCCAAGTCCCCCACCAATCGTTGTTGACAGACAAAATTGTTCCGCCTTCATCGGGATCAAAAGAGGATTGAAAAAATCGATAGCCTTTATGGTCTAAAACATGATTCATATAAATATCATAAGGATAGGAGTTACTCCCATCAACTACTTCGACCTTACTCATAAAGGACTTATAGCTTGGCTGATTACGCTCTTCAGTCCCTGGATGCTTTTCTGCGATGAAATCGTTTAACTTCAAAGCGAATGGAAGCTCTATATCTTTACTCCCATAGCTTAGATAAATATCATAATCTCCAACCGATACTTTTTTCATATCCATTTGGAAGCCTTTACCTCCGAGCAAGCCAATTTTTTCGGTCTGTCCATTTGCAGTCACTTTCACAAATATGCCATCAGGATCGTTTTTATTAGCAATCTCTTTAGGTACCAAATCATATTTTCCTTTGATTGCGGGCTCAGGAATCACAAATTGCATCCCTCCCACATTATAAAGCGATCGCATTTGTAATTCTTCAGTAGTATCTTTAGTCAATTGACCTTTTTTCTGATCTGCCATACGCATCCAATCCCCCTCGAATGGAGAGTTTATGGTAAACCCAACTTCATTGTTGCCAACGATGTTTATAGCTCCATCGGTCTGTTTATTTAAAGCAAAGAGGATGTTGTGAATGTTTTCAACTTCTCCAGCTCTCAAATAATGGTCGTGCCTGTTACCATCCCCTGCCTCTACAATTTTTAAGAAGTAATCGCCATCTTCAGCTTCGATGACCCCTTCTTCTGCACCTTCTATATACTCTAAAAATTCAAATTGTACAGGATTACCGTTATAATCAGTTCTTATGGTTTTACCTTCGGTAATGGCTGGACCAAGGTCAACTTTAAATTCTTGCTTTTTTCTAAGAGGCTCACCATCGATCTCTCCATCGATAAAGGTGGAGAGATACGTTTTTTCTGAAAGCATAGTATTCTCTACCTCTCCTTCTCTAATCGGCATAATGCCTTCTTCTCCAATATACCGGGTAACCCAGGCTCCTACTAAAATCAAAATAAAAGACAAGTGAAGCAAAAGCGTGGTCCATTTCTTCTTTCGTAAGAGTTTGTATCTGAATATATTTCCGATAAAATTGATGACAAAAAATACCATAATCACCTCAAACCACCAGGCATCATAAATCCATTCTCGAGCGGTAACAGTTGCGTATGAATTTTCAATAAAAGTACCAACAGCCATAGCGACTGCATAAACCACAAAAAGCACAGCCATAAGCCTTGTGGAAAACAAAATATTCTTAATCTTTTTTTCTAACATAATTTCAGAAATATCGAACTGCAAAGATACTCAATAAGCTAGGAATTTTAAAGCATATACATGCTTACGAACGTTGAAGTTGTGTTAATTAAATAGACTGGAGTACAAAAGCTTATCGTTAATATTTTATGGATTAAACAAGGTTAAGCCTTCAGTTTTAAAATTTGCTCATATTATTTAGAAATACCTCTTCTTTTTATCTATTTTGATATCCATCTAAGATTTATTTCTTGTAAATGAATCTTACCTTTGTTTTATAAATTTAAGGAATGTATTCTATCGTTATTTTAGGAACAGGCAATGTAGCCACACATATGTTTAAAGCTTTACAAGCCTCAGACGTCTGTTATGTTTCTCAGGTTTACAATCACAAAGCTGAGTCTTTAGAGTCTTTTGAACATAAAACTGAAGTCACGACCTCGATTTCCAAGATAAAGACTGCAGATTTGTATTTGTTATGTCTTAAAGATGATGTCATTGAAAGCGTAGCAAACCAACTCGAGGATAAAACTGGAATTATTGCTCATACCTCTGGAAGTCAGGCTATACTAAAAAAGCCAAATTCTGCAGTATTTTACCCACTACAAACCTTTTCTAAAGGCTCTGAACTTGATTATTCCCAAATTCCATTCTGTCTTGAGGCAAATTCAGAACAGCATTTGAAGTTGATTAAAGATATTGCTAAGTCGGTATCCAACCAGGTTTTTGAAATCAGTTCTCAACAAAGAGAAACCTTACATCGTGCCGCTGTGTTTGTCTGCAATTTTACCAATCATTTGTATGCAATTGGCGAGAATATTTGCAAAAATGATGACATGCCTTTTGATATTTTAAAAGCATTGATCAAAGAAACTTCAGAAAAAGTTCAAAGGCATTCTCCTTCAGAAGTACAAACAGGGCCAGCGATCAGGAAAGACAAAACCACCATCAATAAACATCTAGAAGGTTTATCCGATTCTAACTATAAAGCTATATATGAACTGCTTACAAATTCAATTATAAAGACATATGACAAATTATAAAGAACTACTGAACCAGATTACCACATTTGCTTTTGATGTAGATGGCGTATTTACCAATGGCTCACTCCAGGTCTCTTCATCTGGAGATCTTATTAGAACCATGAACGTAAAGGACGGATTTGTTGTCAAAGAGGCCCTAAAAGCTGGCTACGACATCATAGTGATTTCCGGAGGAACTAACGAAATGGTAAAAACACGTTTGCGTGATTTAGGTATCACTAATATTCACCTGGGTGTCGCCGATAAAGTAGAATGCCTGGAGGAATTTTTGGATGTATATGGTCTCAAAGCTGAAAATGTTGCTTATATGGGAGACGATATTCCCGATATTTATCCTATGAAAATGGTAGGTCTTGCCACCTGTCCACAGGATGCCGTGCCCGAGGTGAAAGACATCTGCGCTTACATTTCTCATCGCAAAGGTGGTGATGGATGTGTTCGTGATCTTATAGAACAGGTCATGAAGACTCAGGGAAAATGGAAATTCTAAACATCAACCCCTAAGGCATGTATGTTTTAAATCTTATAAGGTGGAAAAATTTACTCATACTTATTTTTTCAGCTATGCTTATAAGGTTTTCGCTCTTACCAGGCTTTGGTGTGGTTCCAGAGCTTAGCCTAATACAACATTCCTTATTGATTTTTGCTGTGGTTTGCTTTGGCGCTGGCGGCAACATCATCAACGACTTTTTTGATATTGCAACAGACAGTATCAACAGAACAGATAAGCTTATCGTAGACAAACACATTTCAAGACAAACAACACTTTTTCTTTATGGGTTGGCAAATCTGCTGGGGCTAGCTAGTATTTTTTATCTTTTCTTGGTGTTGGCCTACAAAGACATTGCCCTTGTCTTCTACATATTGGTTTGTTCTCCACTTCTATTGGCTTCTTACTCTATCTGGCTTAAAAGAAAAGCACTACTAGGCAACATCCTGGTAAGTGTCTTAGTAGGTTTAAGTTTTTTTTGTCTTGGTTCAGTATTGATTGATCAAGACCGTCATCCTGTAGCATTTTTTGCTATTTGTGTTTATTCTGTCTTAGCCTTTCTCATCAACCTTTGCAGAGAATTGATTAAAGATGCAGAAGATATCAGAGGAGATTATTATTGTAATATGACTACCCTTCCAATTCTCATCGGTAAAAAAAGAACCAATTATCTTGCTTTTGGATTGATAAATTTGACTGTACTTTTTACAATGAGTATTGTTTTAACCTATTTTCTTAATCTGAATGCCTTCATTTTTTATGTGTTTATCTTAGTTATCATTCCTTTAATCTTAATTTCAAGAAAACTCCTGGGTGCAAAAACAGAAAAAGATTACAAGCGTATTAGTTTCCATCTTAAACTTGTATTTTTATCTGGAATTGGCTCTATGCTCACATTTTTATTTCTATGATATTAAACAACTTAGATGATAAGCGTATTATTTTAGCCTCTGGTTCTCCAAGACGTCAGGAAATTTTAAAATCGATAGGTGTTCGTTTTGAGGTTGAACTAAGGTCTGTTGATGAAGTCTACAGTCAAAAGTTGAAACATCATGAAATAAGTGATTTTCTGGCAAAATTGAAAGCAGATCAATTTACAAACCTCAAGGATCACGAAGTTCTTATTACTGGAGACACAATCGTTTGGCATCATAATCAAGCGCTCAATAAACCAAAAGACAAGGACGAAGCTTTTGAAATGATCCAGTCTTTATCCAACACTACCCACGAGGTCATCTCATCGTTCTGTATCAAAACCAATGATCATGAAGCCATCACTTATGATGTGACCAAAGTTAAATTCAAAACCTTATCTGATGAAGAAATCTGGCATTATATCCATACGTACTTACCTATGGACAAAGCGGGAGCTTATGGTATTCAAGAATGGATTGGCCAAATTGGTATAACAGAAATTCAAGGCTCTTTTTACACCGTCATGGGATTTCCCATTCATCTGGTATACAAACAACTTTCTCAAATAGAATAATATGAGATTTTTATTGATTTTGATTTTTGTAAGTATTTATAGCTGTAAGACAGAGCCTAAACTCGAGTCTAAGCCTAATGAGGAGGCTGAATCAAGAGATTTATCTGATGCATTCAAAAGCTATTGGTACAATGGCGAGGCTGAATTAAATAGTTATGACTTAGAATTTTATCGCTACGGAGAGAAGAGAAACGGTAGTGCCATGCTGATTTTTGTCACTGAGGATTTCCTTCAAGACCAACAGGTGAAAGCCAGTTCTAAATCCAAAAATTCAATTTCAGTGATGAAACTGAATGCGACCAAAAAGTTCAATACTGGCATTTATCCTTACAGCATCATGCAAAGCTCGTTTTTGCCTTTAGCCAAAAAAGACCCTTTGATAAAGGCAAGTTCTAGTATTCAGGAATGGTGTGGACAAGTCTATGCGCAACTCAACCACAGAACCAATTTTGAAATCCAAACCCACTCTTATTTTGAAAATGAATCTGATACTAAATATGAACTCAATCCTACCTTAACTGAAAACGAACTCTGGATTCAGCTTAGAATCGATCCTAAGCAGGTTGAAACAGGAAGTGTTCAGGTCGTTCCAGACCTCGGCTTTCTCCAGCTAAACCACAAAGATTTTAAAAGCTACTCAGCTGATTTAAAACAAACACATGGTGAGTATATTAAGACACAACTAATTTATGACAATCTGGGACGAGTGCTTAAAATTTACCAGTCCAAATCATTTCCATTCTCAATTGAAAAATGGGAAGAAATCGCGATCACTTCAGGTGACACCTTAATTTCCAAGGCTACTAAAAGAAAAACACTTCGCACAAAATACTGGCAAAAGAATTCAAACAAATATCTACATTTGCGCGACACTTTGAAGTTATAACTTTATGATAGAAGATATTCTAATAGAGAATAAAAATCAACTTATTTGGACAGCAGTCGTTGTGTTTGGGCTTCTGTTATTGAGGTTTGGCTTAAAACAATCTGCAAAGCGCATCGCAAAAAGAGATGAACTGAATTATGCCAGAACAAAGTTGATCTATAAATACATTAACGTACTGGTATCTTTCATAGCTTTTTTTTCATTATTACTCATTTGGGGTGTTGAAGTGAGGGAATTAGCATTGGTTTTTTCTTCTGTTTTTGCTGTCATTGGTATTGGTCTGTTTGCCGTATGGTCTATCTTAAGCAATGTCACCTCTGGTGTCATTATGTTTTTCTCATGTCCCTACAAAATTGGAGATAAAATTCAGATTCATGATAAAGATTTTCCTATCGATGAAGCTATCATTGAAGATATTAAGGCTTTTCAATTACACCTAAGAACCAATGACGGTGAGTTGGTTACTTATCCAAACAATCTGTTTTTACAGAAATCTGTGACATTGCTAAAAAAAGACGCCATGCTGGATAGAATTGAGAACACAGATCGTTAAAAGCTATATAATAAATGAAGCTATATAGCTCAGGCAAGTATATTTGAATTAAACTTTGGCAGATGATAATACGTATAACGACTATTCTACTCTTATTTATTAGCATTTCAGCAAGACCTCAAGAGCCAAGCAAACCATCCTCTTCTGAAATTTTACAACAAATCCAATCCCTCAATTTTCTGGGAAATGTCCTTTATATCGCTGCTCACCCGGACGATGAAAATACGAGTTTGATCACCTTTTTTTCAAAAGAGATCAATGCCAAAACTACTTACCTATCTTTAACACGGGGCGATGGCGGACAAAATTTAATCGGACCTGAACTTGGTGAAAAATTAGGTATGATCAGAACTCAGGAGCTTCTTAAGGCAAGAACTATAGATGGTGGCCAGCAGATGTTTTCTCGAGCTATAGATTTTGGATATTCCAAAACACCAGAAGAAACTTTAAATTTTTGGAATAAGGAGAAAATACTTTCTGATGTGGTCTGGGCCATAAGAAAACACAGACCAGATGTCATCATCAACCGTTTTGACCATAGAACTTCAGGCACTACTCACGGGCACCATACGGCATCTGCTTTGTTGAGTGTCGAAGCTTTTGAGTTGGCGGGAGACAAAACCAAATTTACATCACAGCTTAATCTTGTTGATCCCTGGCAGCCAAAACGTGCTTTCTTCAATACTTCATGGTGGTTTTATGGAAGCCGAGAAGCTTTCGAAAAAGCTGACAAGACTAATTTTATTGAGCTGGAAATCAACACCTATTACCCGCTGGAAGGTTTATCAAATAATGAAATATCCGCACTAAGCAGAAGTCAGCATAAATCCCAGGGATTTGGGAATACCGGATACCGAGGTGAGCGATCAGAATACATAGAGCTTATTAAAGGACAGAACTTTAAGGATGAAGACCCTTTTTCCGGAATCGACACCTCATGGAACCGAATACCGGAGGGCAAAGCTATAGGCGAAATCTTATATAAAGTAGAGCAAAACTTCAACTTGAGAAAGCCGTGGGCGTCCATTCCAGATTTACTAGAAGCTAAAGCTTTGATCGAAAGCATTGAGGATAAATTTTGGAGGGAGCAAAAAACTAAGCAAATCGAGTCTATAATTACACACTCCTTAGGCATGTTTGTTGAAGCCAGGAGTTCTTCATCTTACCAAAACCCTGGGAGCAATGTCAATGTCAGCTTCGAGCTTATCAATAGAAGTCCAGTTGATATTTACTTAAAAACGATTTCTTTTCAAGACAAATCTTTAAAGGTTGAACCTGTGCAACTTGATAATAATATAGATGTTATCATAGAAACAGAGCTCACACTAGATCCAGAAGAAGACTATACTACACCTTACTGGCTTAAGAACGAGCCTGAATTGGGTGTATTCAAAGTTGATCAGCAGCGATTAATCGGTTTACCAGAAACACCAGAACCGATTTTATTTACATTTGAGCTAGATATAGACGGAACCCCATTTACTATACAAAAGCCTTTGATCTATAAATACAATGATCCTGTGAAGGGAGAGGTGTATCAAAATTTTGAAATCCTACCAAAGGCTTCCTTAGGCTTTAATGAATCTGTCTTCATTTTTAAAAATTCAAATTCTAAAACCATTGACGTTAGTGTCACCTCTTTTCAAAAAAACTTAAAAGGTCGACTGAGTTTAAAGGTTGAAGCCGATTGGAAAATAGCTCCAGAGTTTTATGATGTCGATCTTGAAAACAGAGGTCAAACAAATAATTATACATTTGAGATCTCCCCTACTTCAACGGGAGAAGTTGAGGTTATACCAGAGCTAAGTATTGATGAGGAGACCATTCAACAACATGTAACCACTATAGCCTATGATCATATCGGCTCGCACAAACTTATTACTGAGGCAAAAACAAAGCTAGTTAACCTAGACATAAAGATCAGCAACAAAAGAATTGCCTACATTGAAGGTGCAGGTTCGAGCGTAGCAAGTAATTTACGAGATCTTGGATATGATGTAAAAGTTTTTAAACCGAGCGCGATAACTGAAGAGCTTCTCAATCAGTTTGATGTTGTGATTATGGGAATTCGTGCTTACAATATTCATAAGGAACTTGCATACAAACAATCCTTATTATTTCAATTTGTAGAACAAGGTGGAACCATGATTGTTCAATACAATACCAATCGAGGGCTTAAAACTGATGCCATAGCTCCATTTGAGATGAAGATGTCCAGAGATAGAGTTACAGAGGAAAATGCAGAAGTAAGGTTTATCGATCCTGATCATCCTGTTCTCAATACTCCAAATACCATTGATCAAAACGATTTTAAAGGCTGGGTACAGGAACGAGGACTTTATTTCCCAAATGAATGGTCAAAAAAATTAACCCCAGTCTTATCTATGAATGATACCAAAGAAAGTCCAAAAAAAGGAAGTTTACTAGTGGGTAAGTATGGTAAAGGTTATTACATCTATACCGGTTTAAGTTTTTTTAGAGAACTTCCCGCAGGAGTATCCGGAGCTTATAAATTGATATCCAACTTAATTTCAATTGAATAATATGTCCAATAGTTCTGATAAATTGATCTGGAAATCAGCTTATACCTGGATTCTGATTTGCAATGCTATTTATATTTTAGGCTTTTATATATTCATGAATTGGTTTCAACAATAATACAAATTCATGGAGACCATCGACCTCGTTATTCTGTTTGCTACTCTTGCTTTTATTGTGATTTATGGGAGCCTTAAATCACGGAAAAGTGCTAACGTAGACGACTTCATCAAAGGAGGTAATACGTCTCGCTGGTGGACCGTTGGATTATCTGTAATGGCGACACAAGCCAGCGCCATCACCTTTTTATCTACCCCTGGTCAGGCATTTCATGACGGGATGGGTTTCGTACAATTCTACTTTGGTTTACCCATTGCTATTATTATTATTTGCTTAGTATTTCTCCCTATTTATCATCGACTTAAGGTTTATACAGCTTATGAGTATCTAGAATCCCGATTCGATCTAAAAACCCGTAGCCTTACCGCTGGACTCTTCCTGGTCCAAAGAAGTCTGGCTGCTGGGATTACCATTTATGCCCCTTCGATTATACTTTCGGCTGTCTTAGGCTGGAATTTATTCTACCTCAATATTCTGATCGGTATTTTGGTGATCATCTATACTGTTACGGGAGGGACTCAGGCGGTTAATGTTACTCAAAAGCAGCAGATGGCAGTTATTTTTTTAGGATTAATAACTGCTTTTATACTTATCTTTTCCTATTTACCAGACGACATTACATTCAATAAAGCCATGAAAATTGCCGGGGCCAATGATAAATTAAATGTTTTGGACTTCTCGTTTAGTTTCGATAATCGCTATACCTTTTGGAGTGGAATCATCGGTGGTAGTTTTTTAGCGCTTTCCTATTTTGGAACCGACCAGAGTCAGGTACAGCGTTATCTTTCTGGAAAAAGCTTAAGAGAAAGTCAGATGGGTCTGATTTTTAATGCCATCCTAAAAGTACCTCTTCAATTTTTCATTTTACTTATTGGGGTGATGGTTTTTATTTTTTATCAGTTTAATTATTCACCGCTGCATTTCAACCCAGCAGCACAGGAAACTGTTTTAAACTCTCAGTATAAAGGCGAATTTGAATCCTTGCAGACTAAGCTTAGAACAATTCAAGACCAGAAGAAGGTACTCGCCAATGAATTTGCAGTTAGTAGTTCTTCTGCAGAAACCAAATTAAAAGCAGACCTGAGACAACTCAATATTAAAGAATTTGAGTTAAGGGAAAGTGCAAAAACAATCATCTCTAAGGTAGACGAGAAAATTGAGACCAATGATAAAGATTATGTTTTTATTCATTTTATTTTAAATAATTTGCCTAAAGGTCTGGTAGGATTACTTCTAGCAGTGATACTTTCTGCCGCCATGTCCTCTACTGCATCAGAGCTGAACGCTTTAGCTTCAACTACTACTATTGATCTCTACAGAAGAAATAAGAAGACTCAACTAAGCGATAAGCATTATGTAGACTCTACAAAATTGTTCACCCTTGGCTGGGGTATATTTGCCATTATTTTTGCCTGTACTGCAAGCCTTTTTGATAACCTAATTCAATTGGTCAATATTATTGGATCTATTTTTTACGGAAATGTTCTTGGTATTTTTTTATTGGCCTTTTTTATCAAATTTGTGAAAAGTCGCGCGGTCTTCATAGCAGCAATCTTGACTCAAGCTGTAGTCATTTTTGGATATTTTCAGGACTGGATGCCTTACTTATGGCTTAATCTATTTGGCTGCGGTCTGGTCGTAGGACTAGCAATACTGCTACAATTTTCAATAAAAAAACCGACTCAAAATTAATAGAGTCGGTTGATTATTATTGAAGGTTTTATTTACATCGCCCCCCATTCCTTCAAGGATTCTTCATTCATCTTGACATAACCTGCATTATTGGCTTTTTTTGCTCCTGCTAAAGAAGCTTTAGCGGTTTCGATGGCCTTTTCTTTTTTGCCATTAGCTGCATATATTAATGATTGCTGTCTCAACATCCAATATGGCTTTCTTTCGGACATGTCCATGCCTTTTTCCATCCATTGTTCAGCCTTATCTAAATCTTTTCCAGCTGAAAGGTAGTAAGCAGCAGCGCTAAAATAATCTGAAGCTGAAGGCCCAGACATAACTCTTTCAATATTTTGCTCTACCATGTCTGCTGTAGGAAAATCGATAGGTATCTCTACACTGGTTTTTTCCCAGGACACCTTTAGGTGTGCATTATCCATGGTGATATTATCAAAACCTATCGTAAAGGTTTCTACCAGATGTTTTAAAGTTTTTACAGGAACGTTAATCATGGCCACTACAGCATCTTCATTCCAGTTTTTTGGCAGGCCCCAGTTTTCTATATCTTCATAAAAATAGATGTCCCAACTATCTTTTTTAGGAACGCTGTAAAGAGCATAACTGCCAGCTTGCAGAGCCTGATCAGCAATTTCTACATCGTCAGAGAAGCTTACGATGGTATTTTCATTTGCTCCAGTTCTCCATCGTTTATCAAATGGCACCAGGTCTCCAAATACTACTCTTCCCCTGGCTGATGGTCTTGAATAAGCAACTGTGACTTCAGAAAGTCCTATGTTTTGAGTAAGTGTTGCGTTGGGACTGGGTTGAGGAGTCTCTATCTGAGCGTACATAAATACTGAGATCATGAGCGCAAATGCTGTTAAAATTGTTTTCATATGTATTTAGTTTTTGAAGTTTAGTAATTTTCTAAATATACGTAAAATCTAATTTTAATATTCAGCTGCTTTAAAAAATAAGTTTGAATAGAAAGCCTGGTTAAATCCTTATCTTTGTCAAAAATTTGACAGATGAACCTTGACTTAATCCCAAAATTACAGCATACTAATTCATCCAACTTCTTTTTGTTGGCTGGACCCTGTGCTATTGAAGGTGAAGATATGGCACTGAGAATCGCTGAGCTTATTCTAAAGATAACAGATAAACTAGAAATCCCTTTTGTGTTCAAAGGCTCTTTTAAAAAAGCCAACCGGAGTAGAATTGATAGTTTTACTGGCATTGGGGATGAGAAAGCACTTGAGATTTTAAAGAAAGTGAGTGACACCTTCAATGTTCCAACAGTAACCGATATTCATCAAGAGAGTGATGCAGCAATGGCTGCTGCATACGTGGATGTTCTTCAAATTCCTGCATTTTTAGTAAGACAGACAGATCTATTAGTCGCTGCAGCAAAAACAGACAAGGTAATCAACCTTAAAAAAGGTCAGTTTATGAGTCCTGAAAGCATGCAGCACGCTACTCAAAAAATCAAAGATTCGGGGAATGATAAAGTTATGATTACAGATCGAGGAACTATGTTTGGCTATCAGGATCTAATCGTAGACTTTAGAGGAATTCCTACTATGAAGCGTTATGCTTCTACAGTATTGGATGTCACTCATTCTTTACAGCAACCCAACCAATCTTCTGGTGTCACAGGAGGTCGTCCAGAAATGATAGAAACCATTGCCCGAGCAGGAGTTGTGAATCACGTAGATGGTCTATTTATAGAAACACATTTCAATCCAAGCGAAGCAAAAAGTGACGGTGCCAATATGCTCGATCTTGATTTACTTGAAGGTTTATTGACACGATTAGTCAGCATTAGAAAAACAATCAATACTTTTTAGTCCTCTTCCTTAGAATCTGGATCTTCCATATCATCCAAAGCAGAATTGACTTCCAGTTCTGTTTTGGTTAGAATAGTTTTACAAAACTTGATCAACTCCGAAGCTCGTTTTACCTTTTGAGTAAGCTCATCTACAGAAACTGAGTCTGTTTCAATATCAGAAACTATAGTTTTAAGTTCCTCTAATGCACTTTCATAGCTTTCAGTTGTTTTCATCCCTTTTAATTTTTATGATATCACTTTCAGCATATCCATCTGCAAATATCGTTTTTAATCTGTCTCCCGTTTTAAGTTCTTGGGACGACTTTATAATTCTGTCGTTTACCAAATTCAATGTATAACCACGTCGTAATAAACGGTCTGGTGAAAGTAAGTCTAGTGTTTTTGATAAATAATTTAATTCCTCGTTATGACGTTTAGTTTTGGATATCGCAGCTCTATTTAGATTATTCGAGGTTTGAAAAAGATGGTTGTGTTGAGACTGCAAATGGCTTTTTGTCATCCACTTTAAATGGTAGTTGGATTGTCTTAAAACTTCAAAACCAGCTTTAATGGAGGAGGGTAGTTTAGACTTAATACGTTGCTTTTGCTCCTTCAAGCTATGCCTGTGATTCTGAAGCAGAGTATTGACTTGAGTTTTAAAGTCCTGATGAACGTAAATTAAATCTTGTTGCTCTTCTTTTAATTTCTGCTTTACCACATGTTGAAAATCTGTACTTAATCTTTCCAATTCATCCAGACTTTTTTGAAATGCAGAAATGAAGAAATAAGCAACATCTGTGGGTGTGATCTTATTGGTATAAGAGACCATCTCAACCAGGGTTTCGTTGGAAGAATGACCTATACCTGTGACTACGGGCAATGGGAATCTGGCAACTTTGGAAGCTAGAATGTAGCTATCATAACAATTAAGGCCCACATCACCACCCCCACCTCTTATGATGGTGACTACGTCAAACTCATCAACTCTACTTTCGACTTGCTCCAAAGCTTCTACTATAGATGTAATTGCCTTATCTCCTTGAAGCAAGGCAGTAAATAGTTTGGTTTCTAAATTAAAGTGAGTAGATGATGACGACAGTATATTGATAAAATCCTGATATCCTTTGCTAGTTTGCACAGAAATTACTGCTATACGTTGAGGCAGTTTTGGAAAGGAAATTGATTTGTTAAGCTCATAAATGCCTTCAGCTTTAAGTTTTTTCAGACTCTGTTGCTTTTCTCTGGCCATTTCACCAAGCGTAAAGCTAGCATCAATATCTATAATGTTAAGTGAAAATCCATAGTTAGGGTGATAATTAACTTTGGCCAGGACCAAGACTTTCATCCCCTCGGATATTGGCTTTTTTGTGATTTTCAAGAACTGATTTGATAAGCTATTGTAGGTATCAGCCCAGATCGTCGCACGCATCTGTGCCAATAATTGTCCGTTTTGCTTTTCTACCAGGTCCGGGTAACAATGACCGCTTTTGGTATAATAATTCAGCTTTGCTATTTCTGTTTTAATCCAATAAGGTTTATGGTAATGTGCAGACATCATTCTCTGCAAGCTTTGACCGATATCCAGAAGTGTAAAAACAGATGTTTTAGAAGCTGATGACATAGTTATGAATTAAGATATCGCTGCTTGATCACATGGATATGATGTCTTTGATGGCCACTAAGGATAAATGGAATCACTCTAACAGAAAATGGGCCTCCACTAGCCAGGCCAATATTTTTAAATGCAGTTTGAGAAAAACTACGAAAAAGAAGAATGCTTGATGATCTTACGATGGAATACTCTTCTAATAATTGCTGAATTGTCCTTTGGTTGGAATTGCAATGTTCTGCATATTGATTTTCATCATACCCGGGTAATTCGGTATAATCTTCTCTTGCAAATCTTAAGGCCCGATTGACAAATATGCGCTCTGTGTCTATAAGATGCTGAAGGATTTGCCTGGGCGTCCATTTACCTTCATCATATCTAAAACCGTGTAAGTGTTCTGGCAAAGACTCATAAAAGTGGATTAACTCATTTTTTTGCCCCAGGGCTTCAAAAAGTTCGGTCGAATCAGAAACCCTTCTAAGGTATAAATCATAGTAGGGTTTATATTCTTCTTGGTGGATATCAGATTTTAAGATACGCATTACTCAACACGTTTTACATAGCTTCCATCTCTTCTGTCTTTTTCCTCTCTAAGTAGTGCTAATTCCCTTCCGGTCTGGCCTTGAACTGAAGAATTTTCCTGAGCACGTCGTATCAAATATGGAATCACGTCTTTAATTGGGCCAAAAGGAACCAATTTGATGGCGTTTGCATTTACCCGACCTAGGTTAAAACTAATATGATCACTCATGCCATAAAGCTGCCCGAACCAGATTCTATCGTCAGAGAGGTGTAATTCTTTTTGATTCATCAATTGTAGAGCCATATAGGTACTTACCTCATTGTGAGTTCCTATAAACTGGGAAATATCATCAACGTTATCGATACAATAACACATTACTGCATTAAAATTCACATCAGACGCCTCTTTATCTTCACAAATCGGCGTTGGGTATCCTTTGCGTTTGGCTCTTGCATTTTCTTTCTCCATATAAGCACCCCTAACGGTTTTAAATCCTAATTTGAAACCATCTTTTTGAGCTCTTTCATGCAGGCCCTTCACGTAAGAAAGCCTGTCCCAGCGATAGCATTGAAGCGTATTAAAGATAATCGGCTTGACGCGGTTAAATTTCCTCATCATATCTTCAATAAGGTTATCTGCGGCGTCCTGCATCCAGGATTCTTCGGCATCAATAAGCAGTCGTGTATCGTTGTCGTAGGCCGCTTGGCAAACCCTCTCGAATCGGGCTTTAATACTGTCCCATTCTTCTTGTTCTGCTTCGTTTAAATTATCATTGGCTGTGACTTTCTCCCAGATTTCGAAACGACCAAGACCCGTTGGTTTAGCAACAGCAAAAGGAATCTCTTCGGTTTTACCAGCATACTTTATAATTTCTATTTTATCGTTTGCAGCTCGATCGAACTCGGCCTCACTTTCTTTACCTTCAACAGAATAATCCAAAACGCTATACACATTTTCTTGCCTCATTTTGCGAACCAGTGGCATGCAGTCGTCCTGGCTGGTCCCTCCACAAAATTGTTTGAATATAGTAGCTTTAACGATGGGCTCAATCGGAAGTTTAATCTTCAAAGCAAGGTTAGTTGCAGCAGTAGAAACAGGAACGAAGTAAGGAACGTTCATCATTGAAAACAAAAACAAAGACCGCTTTAAATCATCATCAGATTTGAGAACGAACGCATGCTTTGTATCATTAAATATTTTAGTATCTATCATAGTTTTAAAAAAATTGAGCTCAAATATAGAGATTGATATAGTATTTTCGCTTTGGCGATTTGCAATTACATTAATCTTAACAAAGCATTTTTACAATGACATCCATAGAGTTAAAGTCTTACAATATAGCGTTTCAGGAACAGGCCTACAAGGAATTAAATCAATTGATTCAATCGGGTTCGTATTCGTCTATTTATATTTTGGTCGATGCAAATACGAGCCGATTCTGTTCGCGATTTTTATCAGAAAAAATTGAGGCCGAAGTTAAAATTGAATGGATTGAAATAGAGCCTGGTGAAGAACACAAAACGCTTACCACCTGCGATGAAATTTGGAAAACTTTATCAGAAACTGGAGCAGATCGAAAGTCTTTACTTCTTAATCTTGGAGGAGGCATTGTGACCGATATTGGAGGTTTTGCGGCCTCGTGTTTTAAAAGAGGAATTGACTTTGTGCATATTCCAACCACCCTTTTAGGCATGGTTGATGCTGCTATCGGAGGAAAAAATGGAGTCAATCTAGACAGTTTAAAAAATCAAATTGGTATCATCAGGCCTCCTAAGCTGGTGATTGTAGATGTAGGATATTTAGCCACCTTACCTGCTAAAGAGATGAGAAGTGGCTTGGCAGAAATACTGAAACATGGGTTGATCGCTAAAGCTGAAGAGTTTTTTGCTTTTGAAGATTTATCTCAATTTCAGGTGGACAAACTTCCCGAAATGATCAAAGATTCTATCCACATCAAAACTAAAATTGCAGAAGAAGATCCTAATGAAACTGGTATCAGAATGGCCCTCAATTTTGGACATACCTTAGGGCATGCCATAGAATCTTTTCATATGGAATCAGAATCAAAAACCAAGTTACTTCATGGAGAGGCCGTTGCTATAGGTATGATATTAGCTTTAAAACTATCTGTTGAAGTCCTTCACCTAAAACAAGAAGAATGCGATAAGGCCAGCTCTATTTTATCTTCTTATTTTAAACCTATTGAATTTTCAGAATCTGACATTACACATATAAAGACTTACCTTAAACACGATAAGAAGAATTCTGCAGGCAATATTAATTTTGTGCTTTTAGAAAAAATAGGATCCCCAAAGATAAATTGTAAAGTGAGCGATAAGCAAATAAAAAAGGCTTTTGAATATTACAAAAGCCTTTCCTGATGTTATTATTTTATACAACTTAACTTAGCGCAGCTTGCGGTTCAGACCGCTCAGTTGTTTCCAAACTTGACAAATAACGTTCGGCATCTAAAGCTGCCATGCAGCCTGTGCCTGCTGCTGTTATTGCCTGCCTATAAACTTTATCCTGAGAATCACCACATGCAAACACGCCTGGGTAATTAGTATTTGTTGTTTTTGGCTCTGTAATGATGTATCCTACATCATCCATATCTAAATAGCTTTCAAAAATATCTGTATTAGGCTTATGCCCAATTGCTATAAATAGACCTGTTATACTTATTTCATCTTTCTCACCAGTTTGATTATTTACAATTCTCAAACCTTCCACTACCTGGTCTCCTAGGACTTCATCTACCTCGCTGAAATAACGTAGATCGATATTTTCTGTGTTTTCAACGCGATGCTGCATAGCTTTAGAAGCTTTCATTTCACCTTTTCTAACAAGCATAGTGACTTTGGTACAAATTTTTGCCAAATAAGTAGCTTCTTCACAAGCTGTATCTCCACCACCTACGATGGCTACATCTTGGTTCTTGTAGAAAAATCCGTCACATACAGCACATGCAGAAACACCACCGCCTCTTAAACGCTGCTCACTTGGTAGACCTAAATACTTAGCAGAGGCTCCAGTTGAAATAATGATTGAATTAGCTTCTACCCAGTTTTTGTTATCGATTTGGGCTTTATGAATCCCACCAATTTTATCAGACAACTCAACTTTGGTTACCATACCAATTCGAACATCAGTACCAAAACGTTCTGCTTGCTGTTGAAGCTCAACCATCATTTTAGGCCCATCGATACCTTGTGGATAACCTGGAAAATTATCTACCTCCGTTGTTGTCGTAAGTTGTCCTCCTGGCTCCATACCGGTATACAAAATAGGTTTCATATCGGCTCTTGCTGCATATATAGCAGCTGTATAACCTGCTGGTCCTGATCCTATAATCAGGCAATTTATACGTTCAATAGTGTCTGACATATCATTCAAATTTTATACAAATGTACTAAGATTTTAGCTTTCAGGTACTGAGATAAATTTGTTATTAACATATAACTATAACTTTGATTTATATCTCAAACTAGACTAATTTTAATAAATTTGAAAAAAATTGATATTGATGAATAATGAGCTTTTAAAAGAACTTGAAGAGAAATTTAAAGCTCTTGGCGAAAATCCTGAAACCTACCTTAAAGGTTTACTTTATTCAAAACCTCTGAATTATTGGGAGTACATCGAAGTAGACACATTACTCAATTTACAAAAACCTAAAACTGAATACAAAGACGAAACGGTTTTTATTGTTTATCATCAAATTACAGAGCTTACCCTAAAACTGATGATTCATGAAATCAGGCAACTTAATGACATGACTGATTTTTCTTCAGAAAAGGCCTTTATTGAAAAACTGAAACGTCTAATCAGATACACAGACATGCTTATCACGTCCTTTGAAGTCATGACTGAAGGACTGGATTATGACGACTATAATAAATTCAGGCTTGCTTTAGCGCCAGCCAGTGGGTTTCAAAGTGCACAGTTTAGAGATTTAGAAATCCTGTGTACTCCCGTGTTAAACCTTGTAAATGATGAAGGTCAAGCCCGATTATCATCAGCACCAGATCTCGATGAAATTTTTGAAAATATTTATTGGAGAGATGCAGGCTATAACAGAGAAACAGGTAAAACATCCTATACTCTTAAGGCTTTTGAAACTAAATACCTCGATCAGTTTAAAAAACTAGCTTCATCTGTCAGTGGAAAAACAGTTTGGGAGCAATATTTGAAATTTGAACACCCTTCTGAACATTTAATTTTTAGGATGAAAGATTTTGATCATCAATACAACGTCAGTTGGCCTAAAACTCATTTAAAAACTGCGTCAAGATATCTCGATAAAAAAGGAGAAAACAAAAAAGCTACCGGAGGTTCTCCCTGGAAAAAATACCTCCACCCCAAACATCAGCAGCGTAGTTTTTTTCCAGAATTATGGAAAGAAAATAATATATTAGATTGGGTATAATATTTGCTATATTTATTCTATGAATTATTTCAAATCAATCTTCGTATTTGTTCTAGCATTATGCTTCTGCAGTTCTAATGCGCAAACAGATTTTGAGTATAACGAAATAAAGCTAACCACGTCCTTGAGTTTCAATTCAGATCCGTTCAGTATTTACGCTTTAGGTAAGACTTTTGACCTACCTGAAGTCAACATTTTTGAAGATAAGTTTTCAAAAAAACGACCAGAAATTGATATGGTAGCTGCTGCCAATAGACAAGCTTATAGAGCACAGCAACAGCAAGAACAAAACTTTTCCTTTATAGAAAGACAGGGCGCCATATTTGGTAATTTTAAGCCGAAATTTGATAATAGCTCCAACTCTATTTACTCGCCCTCTTACCACCAGCAGCCTATCTATTCTGATTTAAACAGAATAAAAAATTCGGCTTATGAAGATTTAGGTGATAAGTACAATAGACTATCTCCATTCTTACAATTATCTCCTTACAGAAGAAGTAGTGGGACTGGATTTTTCTTTTCTGGAAACTAATTTTTTTTCAAAAAAATCCCTTTGCCGTTTTCAATAATAATCTGTCGTTCTTTATAAAGCGTTCCAATAGCTTTTTTGAACGCCTTTTTACTCAAATGAACGGTTTCATAAATCAGTTCGGGTTGGGATTTATCGTGAATGGGTAAAAAACCGGTCTCTGAAGCCTCAAGCGTCTCCATGATTTTTTTAGCATTGGGCTCAATACCTCTATAACCAGGTCTCTGTAGGGACACATCAATCTTATTATCGGGTCTTATTTTTTTGACAACGCCCTTGAGTCGGTCTCCAGTTTTCAAATCTTGAAAAACTTCGTCCTTGTAAAGCAATCCAATGTGAATCTCATTGATGATAACATTATATCCCATCTCGGTTGAGTTGGTAACAATAAGGTCTACCTCATCAAAATGCTCTACCGTTAAGATTGAATTATCCACAAATTTATTGACACGGCTTGAAGCTACTAAACGATTGGTTTGCTCATCGAGGTAGCAAAAAATAAGATACTGCTCTCCGGTTACCATTTTATAAGCCTGCTCCATATGTGGAACAAACAGATGCTTTTCTAATCCCCAATCCAAAAAAGCTCCAAAATCGTTACTATCTACGCAAGTAAGATAAGCGAATTCGTCCAGCATCACTTTAGGCTCCAGCGTGGTTGCCACAGGACGCTCATCAAAATCTAAGTACACAAAAACTTCCAGCTGGTCTCCAATTTCAAACTGGCTTGGCTTATATTTATTTGGCAGTAGCACTTCTTCATCAGAATGCTCATCTCTAAGAAACAAACCAGGAGGCGTGTCTCTATCTATAATTAAAGTGTGTTTTACACCTAAGTCTAACATTTAAAATAATTTATGTTGCAAAAGTAATCAATTTTAAAATTGATTTGCACTTATGTCTCAAGTGGTCTCGATATAGTCTTTATTTAATACTGATTGAAAGTCTATATGAGCTCTTAAATATTCAAAATATTCTAATAGGACTTTATCATTTTCAAGTCTTGGCGTAAAGATCTCAATAAGTTGAGGTGAGTCATTTCTTTCAAAAAACAATGGCAGTTCGCGCTCTACTTCTATTGAATTATGAGCTTCAGTATATTGAATGCCATACATATGACATAAATGTTTAGCATTCAGCATATGAGTGGTTTCGAAATAATTAGCGAAATAATCCTCATTTTTATTTCCTGGTAAAATTCTAAAAATTCCACCACCAGAGTTATTCAAGAGTATAATCTTAAAATCTTTTGGGATGTAGTTATTCCAAAGCGCATTGGAATCATAGAAAAAACTCAGGTCTCCCGTTACCAAAGTTGTTGGACTCTTGCTCGCTACAGCATAGCCAATCGCCGTTGAAGTACTTCCATCTATACCACTTGTTCCTCTGTTGGCAAAAGCCTTGATCTCTCTTCTAGAATCAAATAAATTAGCGTAGCGAATGCTGGAACTATTGGCAAAGTGAACGGTTTCATCTTTAGGCAGATGATCGAACAGACTGTAATAAAAGGCAAAATCTGTAAACCCGATTTCATGTTTATAAGTCTCCCTATATTTTAAGGTTTGCAGCCTAATGCGATTCCACTTTTTAAAATAATTTGATTTTTGTTGTTTTAAAGCTTGCTGAATTGGTTTAAAAAATTCATTGACGCTAGTTTCAAAATGCTGGGATAAAGAGAAAAAAGTGTCATTAGCCTCCCTGGGATCAATATGAAAATGCTGGTTTGGCTTAAAATTTCGTAGGAATTTCTTCACCTTTTTAGAAACGATTAAACCACCAAAGGTTAAAAGCAATTCTGGTTGAAGAGCTTCAAATAAGGCTTCAGAATTGGATTCAGACTCTATCGGAGCTAAAATAGAATCGATATTAGTAAAAAAGTTCTCTTCTGAAATATTAGATGTGATTTCTGTCATCACAATAACAGAAGGATCCTTGGAAAGTAAATGCAAAATCTCAGCATCGATTTCTTCGTCGAGATTCACCCCAACCAGCACCAGTTTTTTAGCAGAAGAATTCCAAGAGGAAATAAAATCTGATGAATCCACACTGGAAATTGGAAGTTCTAGTGGCTTTAGCTCAGGAATTCGAATGCTCAAATGGCTTACTTTATGATATAAGGGCTCATCAAAAGGAGCATTGATATGTACTGGCCCCTGGCGTTTAATTGCCGTTTGTAAAGCTGTAAAAGACTCCTGAGCATTATATGTCAACACTTCAGAATCTTCAGAGTCATGATAGTCTCCCTTTAAATTGGCAGAATATAAAATATGATTTTTGAAAACTTCAGGTTGTCTAATGGTTTGTCCATCGCCAATATCTATCAAATGTGGAGGACGATCTGCAGAAATGACGACCAGTGGTAAATTGCTATAAAAGGCTTCAGAAACTGCCGGGTAATAATTCAATAATGCAGAACCCGATGTACAAACTACAGCCACTGGCGCATTGAAGCGTTGGGTCATCCCAAGAGCAAAAAAAGCTGCGCAGCGTTCGTCTACGATACTATAAGCTGTGATGTTGGGGTGATTTGCAAAGGTGATCGTTAGCGGAGCATTACGAGAACCAGGAGAAATGACTACATGTTCAATCCCGTTTTGAACACAAAGTTCAACAATAAGCTGCGCACTTGGAATAGAAGAATAAATCTGGCTCATATAACAAAAATAAATGCGATCAAGTTTATACTATAGATACAAGTCAATTCTTATAGCACTTTTAACATCGTTCTGGATTTGTTCACGGTTTCTTCCCATTCATCTTCTGGTACACTATCCTTTGTGATACCACCACCAACATAAATATTGAGTTTACCCTCGGAGTAGCTCAGGCATCTCAAATTGACAAAAAGATGAGAAGCTTTTGCGATCGACTTATAAGCTTGATTTTCCTGATTTTTAGTTCTGCTAGACCTTTGTGTCTGTACATTACTATTCAATTCTCCAAGGAAACCTGTATAAAATTGCCTGTTATAACCTTCATTCTCTAGTAAGAATTGATAAGCTGGATTCTTGGGTAAGCCACAAACAGCAGGGGTAGGATGTAATTCCTCAAGAATACGACCAAGGCTCTTTGGTTCAAAATTAGCTTTCAAATCAGTTCTTAAATGCAGAAGCTCACCAGCTTGTTCGGTCTTGCGCTCAGCAACATCAACCTTGTCTGCATATTTCATCAACACCTTCAGAATATCGTCAGTAACTATTTGTTGCTCAGTTTCTTCTTTTACAGTCCAGGCTCTGGTCTCTTTAGCTTTTTTTGTGCCTGCCAGGGCCATAGTCTCCAGTCGATTTCTGTAAGTTTTAGCAAAAAGCTCAGGAGATGCTCCTGCCCAAAGCCCAAAGTCGGGATGAAACCAGACGTAAGTGAATGCCGTTGGATAATTTTTGATCAATTTCATCAATAAACCAAAAGGGCTTTGTAAATCGTAGGCTGCAGAAATTACTCTGGATACTACAATTTTTTTTGCTTTTCCCGTTTTTATGGTTTCAATCGCAGCTCTAAGCAAATTCAAATACTCTTCTCTTAGATCATCCTTTATACTGAATTTACTCTCAGTAACTTTAGGTGTATCGATGAGCTCATATTTGAAAACACTAGAATTGGCTTCATGGAACACGATGGGTTGACTGGACGTTTTGAAAGGCTTAAAGATAAACCCAGCCTCATCGTAATGCTGAAGGTAATTCAATTTAGAATCATGCGGTATCATGCATTTGACTTCACTTGCCTGAGGAAGATGATAAGCTACAAAAGGCTGTCTCAACTTCCAGACCTTCTCTAATTGTTCTTGCAGTTCTAGCATCAATCAGGTTTTGGAAGAGCTATAGTGGTGAGTTTTACGGCAGAAATAAGTCTCTCCTCTTTATCTTTTAACTTGATATCCCAAACTTGAGTCGTTCTTCCTTTATGGATGAAAGTTGCCGTAGCAAATACATCTCCATTTTTAAGGCTTCTTACATGATTTGCTGAAATCTCAAGACCGCGAATCATAAAATTGTCTGTGTCCAAAAATACAAAACAAGCTGCACTACCAACACTTTCTGCCAACGCCACCATCGCACCCCCATGTAAGACCCCATCGGGCTGATGAACTTTTGGTGTTACTGGCATTTTAGCTGTAAGGAAACCTTCACCAACATCAATGTAAGTGATGTCTAGAGTTTCCATCAACGTATTTTTGGTATAAGCATTACATTGCTTAAGAATATGTTGTTTATCCATTCTTATAAATTGATTCAACAAAAATACAAAAGCAGAGGCATCACTAGCCTATAGAACTTATTTTTTAAAAGACTTTTAAATATTTTATTCAAAGCTACTCTTTCAGATAAAAAGACTTTATGTAATCCTCAGAGATTTTGCCCTGGATCGTAAAGCGATTTTGATGCCTTTTGGATGAAGGCTCATGATTTGGAAACCATTTCCACAAAAATCCTCCTGCAAACCAATCTTCTTTCCATAAACTTTGGTGCAAGCCTTTCAAAAGATTCAGCTGTGCTTTTTCATTTGCAGAGCCTTCAAGTCTGGAAGAATCCCAGGGCTTTTTTCCGGCATAATCCATACTTCTGTATCCATATTCAGTAAATAGCACAGACGTAGCATAAAATTTTGAATAAGACTTAAGATCATTTTTTAAAGAAGACCATGAAGCAATTACATCTTTTACGGCTGGAGTTTGAGATTCGGATATGGGGAAATAGGCATCTATTCCGATAAAATCCAAACTATTCCAAAATCCGACGTTTTGGTACTTATCCCAATTTTCAGCGTAGGTCAATTGACCAGAATAAATAGATTTTACTTTATCTATTAAATCGCACCAGAAAGCAGTTCTTTCGATTGCAAATGCATTAAGTTCTGTTCCTAAACAAAACAAGGACACTTGGTGTTTTTCAGCAAGTTTTACGAAGGCTAAAATATAAGATGTGTACTGTGTTTCAAATTCAGCCCAATCTGCTTCAGATGTCATAGAGATCTTTCCGGTAAATACTCCGTTCCTTATCCAAATATGAGGTTTGATCATCACCTGTAATCCCTTTTTTTGAAGAGTTTTTATATCAGATTCGATTCCCTTTAAAGTCTCACCCGACCACTGTCTCTTGGTATCAAAAATTAATTGTGGAGCCTTAGCATCAGGCATAAATGCATAAGGCATCACCGCTACAAAATTAGATCCTGTCCGTTGTAGTTGATCTGCTTGGATCGGACTAAGGGTTGACCTTGAAGCTACCATGCTCATACCATTCACTTTCACCTCCTGAGCATAAATGAAGGATAAAAAGTTGAGGGTAAAAAAGAAAAATAGGAAATGCTTAATTATATTCATCCGCTTAAAAGTAATTAATTCATATAAATTATAACCCCTTAAGTCAAATTCTTGTGAGTCAAACCAAAAAAGTCACTTACCAGACTACAAACACCTATTCTACACTTAACACCTTAAGTTCAAAAACCAAAAACATATGGATTGTCTGTCATGGCATAGGATTTTTGAGCAAGTACTTTATCTCCTATTTCAAAGATTTGGATGCAGACGAAAATTATATAATTGCTCCACAAGCTCCATCAAAATATTACCAAAACAAAGCCTATAAATATGTTGGCGCTTCCTGGCTTACCAAAGAAAACAGAGACATAGAGATTGAAAATGTATTGAATTACTTAGAAGCCGTGATGAATATAGAAAATCTACCAAAGGATAAACGTATCATTTTACTTGGGTTTTCTCAAGGTGTTTCTATCGTCACGCGATGGATGGCTAAGAGAAACATCGTCTGTGATCACCTCGTGATTCATTCTGGAAGCATCCCTACAGAATTTGATGCAACCAATTTCAGATATTTACCCAACCTAAAGACCACTATAATCTTTGGAGATGAAGATGAATATCTAACGCCTAATAAGATTAAATCTCAATTGACTTATGCCCAGTCCATCTTCCCCAACTCTCCTGAGCTGATTGAATTTAATGGTGGACATGTGATGCATTCAGAAAGTTTAGAGAAGCTTGTGCAATAAATAGTTAATATCTAATAGCTGATTTTAAGAATCTCAATAGGTCGGACCTCATCACCTAATTTAAAATCAAAACTATCACCTACTCTTTTAGAGGTTAAGGCCTTTGCTATAGGTGATGTAAATGCGATTTTATGGTCTTTGACATTAGCCTCATCTACACCTACAATTTTGAAGCTTTGACGAACTCCATTCAATTTAAAGTCTACGATAGCTCCAAATCTTACTTCCCCGGGAGGTTGTTCTTTGGGGTTAATGACATGTGCAGTGTTCAGTCGCTGTATTAATAATCCAAGTTTTCCATCTATAAATGAAAGCTCTCTTCTTTTTTCGGTTTCATCTTCTAGGTTTAAAGATTTTTTTTGATGCTCTAGACTCTTTTTTTCTTCAATTAATAGCTCCTTGCCTTTTGGAGTTACGTAGTTTACTTCAGCATCTGGTAAGGCAGCTCTTGGCGGTATCTTGATTGGCTCTTCTTGGTCGCCCTCTTTTACAAATCCTCTACTCATACTTTTATTTTAAAAATAAAGCTGTACAAAAAAGATTTTCATCAACTTTTGTACAGCCTTACCTAACAAACTAAATAAACAACCATGAACTTACTTCTGGTCTCTTTCTGGAGGATATTCCTCCAATATTTTAGTAACTATTTCATTTATTTTTTCTTGTTTTTTATCCATATCCAGACTTAAAATACCTGTACCCAGACCTTGCCAAACCAATTCATTTCTTTTTGCATCGATTAAGTCTATATAAAGTGTCCCTTCTACATTGGTAGAAACAGTATTGAAACCACCGGCACCCCAGAAATACGGATTCCAACCCCAGCCGTATCCAAAATTATTCTGGTATATATTTACATTTTCTCGACTTTCTGTAAAAATACTAATCAATAAATCTGGATTTGCATTTTTGAGCATTCCCTTTGCTGTTAATTCTCTTTCAATAGCTCTAAGAATTCTTTTTTTATCTAAATCTGATATTTCAGCTTTGTCAATACCTGGTTTATAAAAGGCAAACGAATTATAGTTGGAAAAATTAATCTCTCTGTCATAGTCTGAAGCTACTCTTACAGAAGAGCAAGAAACTAATGTGACCAAACCTATCAATAAAAGGGTAAGATTTGTTATTTTCATTACTAATTTTTAATAGTCTATAAAATATAGCGCAACAAACATGCCAGATTTAAGTATTATGTTTTGTCTTATCGAATCCATAAGGACAATGTCTACAACCACTTTTGCAACAATATCCTCTTTTTAAATGATATTGGGCTGTAAAACACCTGTACCCTTCATCTGTAATATAAAAATCACCTTCCTCAAGAGGAATCTGTTTTTTAAAATAATTCATTTTTTTAAATTTAAGTAATACTTGTATCAAATCGATACTAAGGCTTTAATTTTGAGCATTATTTTAGAAAATAATATGATAAATCTCTCTTTTTTTAAAAAAAATTATGTTTCTGAAAATCAATACATTGGAACATTTGATTCCATTAAGCTGTTTGTAAAACGAGAAGATCTAATACATCCTCTCGTATCGGGAAACAAATTTAGAAAATTAAAGTATAATCTGATGGGAGTTGATAGAACCAACTCAATATTGACATTTGGGGGAGCCTATTCCAATCACATTGCAGCTACAGCTGAAGCTTGCTCTATGCTAGGTCTGAAATCGATAGGGATTATAAGAGGTGATGAATTAGGCAAAGATTTATCTAAGACTTTAGCAGAAAACCCAACACTGAAATTTGCTCATAAGAAAGGTATGGATTTGAAATTTGTCTCTAGACCTAATTATAGATTAAAGGAACACATGCCAGAAGTTAAAGCTATCAAGTCACAAATTGACTCTTTAATTTGTATACCAGAAGGTGGAACCAATGCCAAAGCAATTAAAGGTTGCAAAGAAATACTTTCTCAAGAAGATAATTTTGATGTTATCTGCTCCTCGGTAGGAACTGGAGGAACATTTGCAGGTTTGATTGAATCAACGAATTATAAACAAACTTGCATAGGTTTTAGTGCATTGAAAGGAGATTTTTTAACAAAGGAGATTCAGACCTGGACTCAAAAATCTAACTGGGCACTTCAGACAGACTATCACTTTGGAGGTTACGCAAAAGTAAATTCAGACCTGATTCAATTCATAAATCATTTTCAAAAAAAATATAATATTCCTTTGGATCCTATCTATACAGGAAAGATGTTTTACGGTATTTTCGATATGATAAAGTCGAAGAGTTTTTCCAAAAATACTCGTATTTTAGCGGTTCATACTGGAGGCCTCCAAGGCGTTGCTGGTATGAACAGATATTTAAAAGAAAAAAGATGTCAAACCATTGATCATTTATGAAATTAAGCGTATTAATAAGCCTTCTATGTATCGCCTTAATGTCCTCTTGCGGTACTTCCAGAAAGGCCAGGCAAGCAGCCAGTAGCAAACAATATGAATCCACTCCTCAGCGACATCAAGAACAACCGAATAAAGTATTAAGACTTGAAGATCGAAAAGAAGATATCGATCTAAGCAGTCTTAGTCCGGTAGAATTATACATATACAACTTTTCAGGTATAGCTCAAGAAGAAATGAGGCTTTACGGTATACCTGCCAGTATTAAAATCGCTCAGGGTATTCTTGAATCGGGTTCTGGTAATGGAAATCTGGCCTTAAAATCTAATAACCATTTTGGAATCAAATGCAATGGTTGGCAAGGTGAAAAAGTATTTCATGATGATGATGAAGCCCAGGAATGCTTCAGGAAATATGCAGATCCGGGAAATTCTTTCCGGGATCATTCCTTATTTTTATTTGAAAGGAATCGATACAATTTTTTGTTCGATTACAGAAGCGATGACTATATCTCTTGGGCTAAAGGCTTAAAGCAAGCGGGGTATGCCACAGATCCAAGATATCCTCAAAAATTAATAAGCCTGATTGAACGCTATAACTTAAATGAATTTGATAAGGAAGTTTTAGGAGTAAGGGGTAAAATTCCATTGCCTAGACCAGATAGATTGAATACTATACCAACGCGTTCATATTATGTCCAAGAAGGGGATACACTTTATAATATTTCTGAAAAGTTTGGACTAACGGTGAAAGAATTGAAAATAATTAATAAATTAAAAACCGACCATATTAAGATAGGTCAGGAATTAAAAATAAAATAGACTATATGATTTATAAGCGAAGTAGTGCCCTGTTTGACGAAGCAAAGAAATACATACCAGGAGGAGTAAATTCTCCAGTCAGAGCTTTTAATGCTGTGGGTGGCGATCCTATATTCGTAAAAAAAGCTAAAGGTGCTTACCTGCATGATGAAGATGGTAATAAAATAATAGATTACATCTCCTCCTGGGGACCTATGATATTAGGGCATGCCTACCCACCGGTCGTAGATGCTGTTGTGGAGAAAACTAAAGACGGTACCTCCTATGGCATCCCTACAGAATTGGAGACCAAAATAGCTCAACTTGCTGTTGAAATGGTTCCAGGTATAGATAAAATTCGTTTTGTCAACAGTGGAACTGAAGCATGCATGAGTGCAGTAAGACTTGCCAGAGGCTACACTGGTAAAGACAAAATCATAAAGTTCGCTGGATGTTATCACGGACATAGTGATTCTTTTCTAATACAAGCAGGTAGTGGCGGTGCAACCTTTGGAGAACCCAATTCTCCTGGAGTTACAAAAGGAACAGCCAAGGACACACTTTTGGCTCATTACAATGACCTTGAAAGTGTAAAAAGGCTTATTGAGGAAAACAAAGGAGAAATCGCTTGCATTATTATTGAACCAGTTGCTGGTAATATGGGATGTATCCTACCCCAGGAGGGATTCTTGGAAGGTCTGAGATCACTTTGCAATGAGCATAATATTTTACTGGTTTTCGACGAAGTTATGACGGGTTTTAGACTTGCTCCCGGAGGTGTTCAGGAAAGGCTTGGTGTATTGGCAGATATCGTCACTTTTGGAAAAGTTGTTGGCGGAGGTTTACCTGTTGGTGCTTTTGCTGGTAAAGCTGAAATTATGAACCATCTCGCTCCCGATGGTCCAGTCTATCAGGCTGGAACCTTAAGTGGAAATCCTCTAGCCATGGCCGCAGGCTATGCAATGCTTACTGAATTGAATTCAAAGAGAGAAATTTTTGAGAGTCTAGATAAGAAAACAGAGTACCTACATAAAGGCATGAAGGACGTTTTAGATAATGCAGAGGTCGTTCATCAAATCAATAGGATCGGTTCTATGATTTCCATTCATTTTTGTGATGAGCCAGTAGTAGATTTTAAAACAGCTGCCAAGGGAAATAATTCTAAATTTAAAACTTATTTCCATGGTATGTTAGAACGCGGAGTTTACATGCCTCCAAGTGCGTTCGAAAGTTATTTTTTGAATGATGCTTTATCTTATGAAGATATAGACCATACTATCAAATCGCTATCTGAATTTGTGCATGAATTAAAATAATTTTTTCTGAAAAAACTTAGGAGATTTAGATTGAAATGTTAATTTTATCCAAACTTAAACTTAACTTATGGAAACTAACCTAAATCAACCAAAGCCTAATAGCCATATGCCAATGGCTATTATTTCAACAGTAATTTCCTTTATCAGTTGTACTATAATTCCATCAACCATATTTGGAATCATAAGCATCGTTTATGCTTCAAAAGTAAATTCTAAATATGCCATGCAGGATTATGAAGGAGCGGTAAGAGCTTCAAAAAATGCTAAAACCTGGTGGATTGTAACAATAGTCTCCATCGTGGTCATTTGGGTGGTTTCATTGATCTTCTTAGATAATATTATTGGCGACGAATTTATGGAAGAGTTTATGAAAGAATATGAAAGAGAAATGGAAAAGGCCAATCAATAAATGCTTAAAGCAAATCAAAATATTATTTTACTAATTAGTATACCCATCGTCTTGCTGGCGTTGGGTATATTTTATTTTGCTATTAACCCCACTTCTTTTGCATACACACCAAAGTGCCCGTTTCATACACTTACAGGTTTTCACTGCCCTGGATGCGGTTCTCAAAGAGCTCTGCATCAAATTCTACACGGCAATATCTGGGAAGGTTTAAAACACAATTTTTTAATCCTTTTGGCAGTAATACTCATCGGCTATAGGATTTTTACCCTAGTCGTTAATAATGATTCAGGTAAAGGTTCCAAAAATCTTTTACAACATCATTACACACCGTGGATAATTTTCACATTCATTATGGTTTTTTGGATTCTAAGAAACCTACCTTTGAAGATATTTCAAATTTTGGCACCTTAATCCTTTATGCTTGTATTGCAAATTTTAGTCTTATTTATAAGTGTCTCGTTTTTTTTCTATGGCTTAGGGTGTTTTTATAGCCCAAAGATGTACGAAGAATTCAATCGCTTTGGCCTCAATCCTTTACAACGAAAATTAACTGGCTTTTTTCAAATGCTAGGAGCTGGAGGATTGGTGCTTGGTTTTTATTTCCTTCCTCTTCTAGGTCTATCTGCTGCTATAGGACTGGTGGTTCTAATGTCACTAGGTTTTGGTGTCCGCCTAAAGATTAAAGACAACTTCATACAATCTTTTCCTTCCCTGTTTTTTGCACTTTTGAATCTTGTAGTCGCCTATAAATTTGTGGTGTTTTTTGAACTCTTTTAAATCAGGTCAAAATACCAGGGGATGGTAAAACTTGAAATGATCCAAAATATCATATTCAGCAGAAAGCCAACTTTGAAAAAATCTCTAAATTTATAATTACCTGCACTATAAACCATTGTATTGGTTTGATAGCCAATAGGCGTCATAAAAGTAGCTGATGCGGCAATCATCACTGTAACCAGAAAAGGTAAGACATCAACACCAGAATGGTGAGCAACTGCAATTGCAATAGGAGTCATCAAGGCTGCAGAAGCGTTATTGGACATCACCTCAGTCAACAAGGAAGTGATGAGATAAACCCCAGAGATGATAGCCACGATACCCAAGGGTTGTAATTGACTAAGGAGTACATCTGCGATCTTTAAGTCTAAACCTGTTTTATGAATCGCCAACCCAAGGCTTAGTGCACCAACCAGTAAAAAAATAATTTTCCAGTTGATAGCTTTATATATTTCTTTCATCGTTAAGATTTTGGTCAGCACCAAAATAATAACTGCAGTAATGGCACCCACCATGATATCTAAAACACCTAGGCTAGCTAAAATTACCATAATAGTAATAAGGGAAATAACAATGCTGAATTTTTTCTTATCAAATTCAGTAATGTGATCCTCAGACAAAAGAACAAAAGGGGTATTTTGACCTGATTCCAGTTTATTTAATTCCTTCACGTAATGAGATTTCACCTCTGCTAAAATCACATCCCCAGCACTCAGCTTAATATCATATAAATGTTCATGCTGGATATCCTCCCGGTGTTTTATAGCTAAAGGAATAGCCCTAAATCTTCTTCTAAAATCAAGCTCTTTCAAAGTTTTGCCATGAATTTCTGAGGAAGAAGTGATGACCATTTCGACTAAAGCTGAATTTTTACCAGATAAATCATTATCGCCGATCTTCAGTGGAGAGACCGACAAAGTTTTGGTTTTCCCCTTTAGAGATTTCATTGTTTCGACATCACATCTGACTTTTAAAATATCTCCTTCATTCAACTCAAAATCACCTGGGGGCAAGGTAAATTGACTCCCATTCCGCCTCACTTCGATGATATCCATATTAAACTCTGTGACCAGCTCAGAGTCCATGATTTTTTTGCCTATGGAATTTGAATTTGACAGTAACTCCACCACAGTGATGTAATTATTGACTTCAAATTTTTTCTTTAAATCTTTAGTTCTCCTGCTGCTAGGTAGAAGATTGATTCCCAACACAGACATATAGGCCAGACCGATGACTAGAAGAATTCCAGCTATTGGTGTCATTTGAAACATGTCTACAGCCATTTCGCCTTCTTTCTCTGCAATACCACTAACCAGAATATTTGTAGACGTCCCAATAAGCGTACACATCCCACCAAAAATAGAAGCAAAAGAAAGAGGAATCAACATCTTAGAAGGGCTTTGTCCAGAGGCGTGAGCAATCTGTATAACTACCGGTATAAACACAGCAACTACTGGAGTATTATTAACAAAAGCTGAAATGACAGCAATCATCAACATCATCATCAATATACCACTACTGAAGTTGTATCTAAAAATATTAGATAACCGGTGAGCCAACATCTGTAAAGCACCTGTTTTGAGTAAAGCAGCGCTTAAAACAAACATAAATGCCACAGTGACCGTTGCTTTATTGCTGAACCCTTCCACACCTTCCTGGGGAGTAATAACACCAGTGAGTACCAAAATGATCATAATAGAAATCGCTACCAAATCGATAGGAAGTGCTTCGGTGGCGAAGAGTATAATCGCAAGGATAATGACACAAATAGTAATAATAGCTGCGGTGGTCATCCAATTATATTTTTGTCAAATATAGAATAGTCTACTAAATCTATAGACTTTATATAAAAATTATTTTTATTCTTAAAGATCTGCGATTAGACTGCTTTCTCGTTTGATGATTTCGCTTAGGTTGGCTTGTTTAAGAAGCTCTACGGTTTTCTGTTTAACTTCAAAAAACACGTCCCGTATACCACAGGTTTCTTCGTCCTTACATTCTTCACAGCGTTCGTAATACTTATAAGTAACGCAAGGCAGAAACGCTATTGGTCCATCAAAAAGACGCATGATATCTGCTAAATTGATTTCTTCGGGATCTTGAAGCAAATAGTAACCACCTCCCTTCCCCTTTTTACTGGCCAAAAGACCGGCCTTTTTTAAATTAAGTAAAATGGATTCCAAAAATTTCCTCGGAATATGCTCTTTTTCAGCAATTTCACTTATGACGATTGGGCCTTCACCTGTTCGTTTGGCTAAAAAGACCAAGGCATTGATGGCATATTTTGTTTTCTTTGAAATCATTTCCACAAATATATCATTATTCAACTTTAAAAATCCAAAATCGAAATTGTAATTTGCGGGCTTAATTCGGAAAAGTAGATCATGGCCTCGCAGCAAATTCAGACTAGTCTCTCACACCTTAAAACTTACTTTGGTTACGATAGTTTTAGAAACAGCCAATCTGAAATTATCGACCATGTGCTTCAGAAAAAAGACGCTTTGGTTGTAATGCCAACAGGTGGAGGTAAATCTCTCTGTTATCAACTTCCTGCTCTTGAGTTTGAAGGCTTAACCTTAGTCATTTCCCCTCTTATTGCTCTGATGAAAGATCAGGTTGATGGACTGAAAAGCAATGGTATTTCGGCTGAGTTTTTTAATTCTACCCAGACTCCTGAAATCCAACAGGACATCAAATCTAAAATTGCAAATAAAGACCTGAAATTACTCTATACAGCTCCGGAAAGTTTGGGAGGATTACAGGAAGTTCTTAACGAATCTTATATCAGTTGTGTGGCGGTAGATGAAGCTCATTGTATTTCTTCCTGGGGGCACGATTTTAGACCCTCCTACCAACAACTAGGTTTTTTAAAGCGATCTCTGCCAAACACCCCTGTGATTGCTTTGACAGCTACAGCCGATAAAACGACCAGAAAAGATATCTTAAAGCAGCTCGCTATTTCTAAAGCGAAAGTGTTTCTATCCTCATTCGACAGAGAAAATATTTTTCTTGAAGTCAGAACCGCCGATCAGCGTCTCAAGCAAATAGAAAATTTTTTGTTGAAACGTAAAGATGACGCAGGAATCATTTATTGCTTAAGCAGAAAATCGACTGAAAAACTAGCTAAGGATTTAAGACAAAAGGGACTTAAAGCAAAGGCCTATCACGCGGGGCTTCCTGCAGAAGATAGAAGTGTAATACAGGAAGAATTTGTTTATGATAAAACTCAAATCATCTGTGCTACAGTAGCTTTTGGAATGGGAATCGACAAATCCAACGTAAGATGGGTAATTCATTATAATATGCCTAAAAATCTTGAGGGATACTATCAGGAAATAGGTCGAGCAGGAAGAGATGGAGTTACGGCTCATGCCTTAATGTTTCATTCTTATGCAGATGTCATTCAATACAAGCGCTTTTTGGAGGATGGTAAGAATAGGGAGGTGCAAGAAGCTAAACTAGAACGTATGAAGCAATTTGCAGAAGCGACCTCATGCCGAAGAAGAATCTTACTTGGTTATTTTGGAGAACATCTTACTGAAAACTGCGGATACTGTGATATCTGTAAAAACCCTCCACGATTTATAGACGCTAAACTTATCGCTCAAAAAGCTCTTTCTGCAGTGGCCAGAGTTAAACAAAAGGAACCTATCGGTATGGTGATAGATATTCTAAGGGGCGCCAAAAATGCAGCTGTATTCGATAAAGGTTACCAAGAGCTTAAAACCTATGGTATTGGTGATAATGTAAGCTGGAAAGATTGGCAACATTATATTTTACAACTGATCAATCTTGGTTACATAGAAATTGCCTTTCATCGAAATAACGCTTTGGAGTTTACGCCGATGGCCAAAAAAGTATTATTTGAGGGCGAAGAAGTCTGGCTCACAAAACCTAAACAAGACGCTATCTCCAAAAGTGTTCAAAGGCCGACTTCAAAAACCTCAACTCTGTTTAAACAACTCAAGCAGTTAAGAATGGAAATTTCTATCGAAGAAAACATACCACCCTATTTAGTGTTTAACGATGCAACATTGAAAGAAATTGAAAAGCAGCGACCATTGAGTGTAAATGATTTCGAATCTATCAGTGGAGTAAATACGCTGAAAGCTGAAAAATACGCTGAAGATTTTATTGAGGTTATTAAAGCATTTAATGCAAAAAAGCGCAAGAAAAAAACATCCACTTATGAAGAAACTTTTCAACTTTTTGAAAAAGGACTTAGCATTGATCAAATTTCCAAACAGCGAAATTTAAAATCAACAACAATCATCTCTCATTTAAGTACGTTGATTGAAAAAGGAAAACCGATTGATACAAGCAAACTTGTTTCAAATTCAGAAGTTAAACTTGTTCAAAAGGCAATAAAAACTATCACTAATGAAGGTGCTTTGAAACCTATTTATGAAGCTTTGGACGGAAAGCTGACCTATGAAAAAATAAAGCTGGCTCTTGCTATTATAAAAACCTGACTATTCATTTTTTACGATAACAGAACTAGCTTTTACTCCAGTTAAAAGGTTCCATACGTTTCTGGAAATAACCTTTCCATTATCTATAACTTTGAGTTCTGCAGTATTTGGCCCCGCTTCACCCTGATTTAATGCAATAAACTCTATTTTATTGAAACCTATTTCCAGAGGGACTGTAATTTCTTTATAAGCGTTTTCCAGAAGAAGATTAGGAATAACGATCTTATCATTAACTCTGATTTGAACCCTGTCCCCATCAAACATCATATGATCACGACAGATGAAAGTCATCTTATCTGAGGTCGTTACAAATTCACCTAAACTCATATCCTTAGCCCATTCTTCCTTCATGCCTTTATTTTCATCCTCGGGCTTTTTATTGAGCTTATCAGTCCATAAATTGCTGGGATTGGTAAATTGAGGTTTAGGCTTAAAATCAACGCCTTCTTCATTTTTCGAAAACCAGTCTTTGACTTTGCTTCTATTAGGAACTCCTAGCGGATTTAGTCCTGAACTTGAATTGGAAGTCTTAAATTTTGGATTATTAATTACTTTTGAACCACGTGTTGGAAAATCGCGGCTTTGGGCCAATACAGCAGTAGAACTGAACGTAAGCATCAAAAGGATAAGAATTGAATGTCTCATAATTACAAATGTATTAATCTAAAGCATTAATTATACCAAAGTCAATAGTTTATTAACTAATTAATATTGAAACACTTGAAAACTTCCATGATGTGTTTTAGAGAAATCTAGCATTTCAGAGGGTAGTTTTAAGAAAGGGACGCCTTCTCTTGTTTTGCATAATTCTGGAACGCAACATAAATCATATTCTAATTTTATCTGGTCTAAAAAATCGCTTGTAGCACCAAAAAAACTTCGAGAAGCTCTGGTGCTTGTCACTTCAGAATAGATGAAATCTGAAGTTTGAATCGTTGCAGTTAAAAGCTTTTGCTTTTTAAGCTTGACAACACCGGCGGTTGAATTCTCAAGATAACACTCAAATGCAAAGGGATTGAAAAGCATCTTCGTTTTAAATTTTCTTTGAAAGGCTTTGTAAGCACTTTCCTTCATGGTCCATATTCTCCAAAAAGTTGCAATTGGAACTAAACTCTTATAGATCAAATCGATTTCTGACTGAGAGCAGATTTTTTCTAAATAGCGCGAACGAAAGATATTCGACTCGACTCTGGCTTTTTTCAAATCTACAATGTCGTTCCCAATCACTTCTTATTGAGTTTATTTTGGATGATCTCGACGGTAGCTTTTACATTGGTCATTTTCTCCATATCATCATTTTCTATTCTGATATCAAACTCATCTTCTACATCCAAAACAACGTCTACTAAATTGGCCGAATTGATTTCCAAATCGGATATGAAATTAGATTCTGAAGAAAGGTTCTCAAAATTTTGACGATTATTGACGTAAGGTTTTACGATGGTCTTAAGTCGCTCTTGAATAGCTTCGGTAGTCATGTATTTTTTTCAGCAATTTACTAATTAGTTTAGAACTAATCATTGAATCTAAAGAGGTTTAGCCTACAAATTGAACCAAAGGAACTTAAGCCTCGAGTTTGCTTTCTATTTTGAGTTTACTTCTAAAACTTTCAAACAAAAAATTAACCCCCGTCATGATCAAAATTAAGGAGAGTGTCCCTGCGGCTATCCATTGCCAGGCAGGAGCATTGCTGTGTTTTAAAAATCCGCTTTCGACCAGAGCAGAAAGACCAAATCCAAGAAGACCCGTTCCTACTCCACCAAAAATCCAGTAACGTTTTTTGAGTTTTTTTAAATTCATTTGCGATACTTTTTAAGAATAGCACAAGCATTCACATCTCCAAATCCAAAACTTGCTTTTGCCATTATATTTATATTTTTTTTCAACAATTGCCTCGGTATATTATCTTCATCTATGTGTTTTAGAATATCAGGATGAATATTTTCACAATTGAGATTAGGAAATACAAATTCACGATCTAGTTCCAGGACCGAACTAACTAATTCTATACTACCTGCAGCAGCTAGGGCGTGTCCGATATGTCCTTTCAGGGAATTGATCAGTGGGAAATTTGCTCCAAATCTGTTTAAGGCTGTCGACCAGTTTTCAATTTCGGTTGCATCCATACTTGTGGCTGTAAGGTGTCCGTTAATAAGATCAATTTCTTTTGCCGCTATATTTGCTTCTGTAATAGCATTTGTAATACAGCTTTGAACTGCTTTTGAATTTGGCGCAGTCATACTTCCTCCCTGGCGTTGACCTCCAGAATTTATATGACCCCCTAAAACCTCTGCATAAATATAAGCATCGCGTTCTAGGGCAGAGTCCAGACTCTCCAGTATCAAAGCTCCAGCACCACTGGAAGGCACAAAACCAACAGCAGAAGCCGACATGGGCTGAGAAGCAAGCTCTGGTGAGTTGTTATATTGATGTGGTAAAATACGCAAGCCATCGAAGCCACCCCAAACATAGGGACCAGAATCACTACAACTCCCTACCAGCATTCGCCTTGCTTTACCAAACTGAATGCGTTCGAACCCCATCAACAAAGCTTCCGTTCCAGTAGTACAAGCAGATGAATTGGAAGTGACCTGGTTCCCACAGCCCAGTTTTCCTCCAAGGAAAGCGCTAATGCCACTGGCCATGGTCTGAAGTACGCTTGTACTCCCTAGTCGGCGCACTTGTTTATCATCGATTTTATGAAAGGCCTCTCGTAATTTATCTACACCCAAAATTCCAGTACCAAAGATAATTCCCGATTCCAAATCTAGCACATCACTGGCTTCCAGTCCTGCATTGGCCCAGGCCTCCTGCCCTGCGATACCGCCATAGATCAAACCTGTGGCCAAAAGTCCACGCTGTTCTAAAGCCGTAAAGTAGGTATCTAGTAATTGCTGAGAAATCTGAGGTACTCCTCCAATCTGACAACTAAAATTTAAATCTTTTAACTCCTGATGAAATTGAATTCCGTTGACTCCTGATATTATGGCATTTTCAAATTCGGTAAGTCCGATAGCATTAGACGCAACTACACCCATTCCTGTAATGACTACTCTCTTTTTTTCCATACTTAAGGTAAAATTACACCGGCAAGCTCTCCGCTTAAAACAAGATCTCCAGATCTGTTGGACATCCGTACAGAGACCTTTAATTTATTGAATCTAAAGTACTCTTTTTTGGCTTCTACACTTACATTTTCACCTGGTAGAACTGGCTTCAAAAATTCTACATCAGTCGATGTCATGGCTAATTTGACCTGGTCTAAGTCCAAGTTTTCCTCTTGACTAAGAAGATAAAGTCCAAAACTGGCTAAACCGATTTGAGCGGCACATTCAGTGAGGATAACTCCGGGAGTGATGGGATTGTTTTTAAAATGGCCCTTATAAAACCAGGAAGAGGATTTAAATGTGTAGTTCCCTTTGATAGAATCATCAGACACTTCGTCTATAGATTTTACAAAGAGAAAAGGCTCTTGATAGGGGAGTTTAGAGATTAGCTGGGTAGACTTCATAATTCTATTGATTTTCAGTGGTTATAAGCTTTCACCTCCATCGGCTTTTATAATACTCCCATTGATCCAGTGGGCCTCATCCTTACTCAAAAGATAAACTACATTAGCTACATCTTCTGGCTGAGTCAAGCGATGAAATGGATTTCGTTTGATACTAGCTACTTTAAGTTTTTCATGTCCTGGAATCATTTTAAAAGATTGGGTTTCTACTACACCCGGCTGAATACAGTTTGTTGTAATTCCAAACTCTGCGAATTCAACAGCCATATATTTCATCAAAGTTTCTAAACTCGTTTTAGCCACTGAGACTGCTGCGTAATGCTTCCAAACCCTTTGGTTTCCTTCACTGGTAAAGGCCAAAAGTTTAGATTGTTTTGCAAAGCAACCTGCATCTAGGATTGCCTTTGCCCAGTCATAAAAACTGTAAGCCATGGCATTGGAAGTAATTTGTAGATCTGTTTGGTGAAGTGCTGCATCACCTGTCAAAGCTTTCAGGTTGCCTTTAGCAATACTGTGGAGGAGTAGTTTAATTTTACCAGAAGTACCTAAAACTTCCGGAAGCTGTTCAATAAAAGATGTTCTTTTTTCTGAATTAGTGGCGTCCAGATTAAAGGATTTCAACTCCACTCCGCAGTTTTGAATAGCTTTAAATTTTAGTTCGATTTGAGGTAATTCGCTTCTTCTATCTCTATGAATGATGATTATATTCCATCCGTGTTGAGCCAACTTTAAGGCTGACGCATAACCCAGACCCTGACTTCCTCCTAAAACCAGAGCAAAATATTTATGTGATTGTTTGGTCATAAGTTAGATATCGTTAAACATTAAATCTTACTCGAATCAAATTCAGCTTAAATTTGCTTACATCCTGAAGATAGATTACCATTCTAAAAGGATACGCTGGGCTGAAAATCCAGGGCCAAAACTCAACATCAAACCTTTTTCACCTTTCTTGATTTGTTTCTGCATCGTACGTTGGAGAACATAGAGAACCGTGGCACTGCTCATGTTTCCAAATAACCGAAGTACTTCTTTAGTATCGTCTATATTTTTACCCATATCCCCAAAAAGCGCTTCTACAGTGTTGATTATTTTTTTACCTCCAGGATGAAATATAAGGTGATCAATATCTTCTATTTTAGTAGTATTGGCCTCTAAAAATGGGTGAATGATATCCGGGAAGTGCTCACTGATTTTCTCCGGAACATCAATATCTAAAACCATCTTAAGCCCAGAATTGGTTAAATCGAAGCCCATCATATGGGTATCTTTATAAAAATGGTACATGGATTCACCTAAAATTTTAGGCCCCTCTGCTCCCTCTTCAGAACTCATAAGAACACAGGCTGAACCATCTCCAAAAATAGCAGAACTCACCATATTGGCCATAGATTTATCGTTGAGCTGAAAGGTTGCCGTAGGAGCTTCAAAAGAGACTACAGCAGCGCGTTTACCAGGATTGGCCTGAAGAAATTGCTTGGCGTAAATCATTCCTGAAATACCTGCTGCACATCCCATTTCTGTCACAGGAAGGCGAATAATATCCTGCCTAAGATTCAAATCATTAATCAAAAATGCATCCAAAGAAGGTATCATAATACCAGTACAACTCACAGTGATAATATAGTCTAAACTATCAGGCGTCCAGTTGGCTTGGTTGAAGGCTTTTTCGAGAACCTTTTTACCGAGTAGTTTTGCTTCTCTGGTATAGATTCTATTCTTATCTTCAAAAGAAGTAGCTTCAAAAACTTCCTGAGGGTCCATGATAGAATATCGCCTATCTACCTTTGCGCCTTCATAGATCTTTATCACTTTCCTTCTGAATCTTTCGTCTTCATCTTCCAGCCACATCTCTACAAAAGTAATAATATCTTTAGTCTCCTTATAGTATTCAGGATTCTGGGTGGCAACAGTTGTAATATTTACACTCATGAGCTATATATAATCCACTGGTAACGGAAAGCCCAATACCATTTAATGTGGTGCTTTAAATTTAATGCTTTAGAGAAGGATTTCAAATCTTCTGCTTTAAAACCTCTTAAGATGGATGTTAAGCCGTCTTTCTTTGCAATATCTGAATTTACAAAGACTTTACAATATAGCTGAAATAATCTGTAGGCCAGCATATGTCGATGCAAGTCATTGATCACGATCCCTAAATCAGCCTTTTTTGAAACTAGCTCTAATAACTCCTTTATAAATTTGTCCTCAAAATGGTGAAGTGTTAGGCATGACGTCATAATATCTGCTTCAAAATCATCAAAATCTGAACTAAACACATCTACCACCCGAAAAGAGATGTTCTTATAGTCTTTGGACCATTCTCTAGCTATTTCTATTGTATGCGGATTAGCATCTATACCGATTAATTGAACATTCAATTGTCGTTGTTTTGCCCACTTTGCAATTTGTCTTAAGGTGGCACCGCTTCCACAACCCAAATCAGCGATTACCAAATGCTTTTTATTTGTAGTTTTTAGGAGTTTTTGAAGACCTTCTAAAGTAGCGCGATGCCCACCAAGTCTGGTATTGATATTATCAATAGTTTTAAGCACATTTTTAAGTTCGGTTCCTTCAAAATCGAACTTATCCATGATTTCTTCCTCTTTACTCCTGTACTCTGTTGAAATTCTACTCATGAAATCGGCTTACCGTGCGTTTGTTGAATCATTTTTTGAAGTAAAAATGGAGACCTCGAAACCACAGACATCCCGATATTGGAAAGCTTTTGTCGCAAGAGGATCTTTTGAAATACTGAACCGAAAATAAGCCTTTTTCGAAAGGTTTTCTTCCAAATTTGAGTATAATTTTCTTCGAGTTGATTTCTGTTTTTATGGCTTTTGTAGCGCTTTACTTCTTCAGATACTAACTTTGCAGAATGAATGGCCATCGCCATTCCATTACCACAAAGCGGATGTATCAGTCCTGCAGAATCTCCTGTCATCAACATATGATTTTCTACCGTATTTTTATTCTGAAAAGAGACCTGAGAAATGGCCAGATGTTTATCGAATAGCAGTTCAGAGGTATCAAGAAATGAACTCAAAAAGGGATTCCTGGCCAGATATTTTTTATTGAATTCTGAAATGGACTTTGTTGTTTTGAAACTATTGTAATGGGCTAGGTAGCAAAAGTTTACTGCTCCTGTCTCTGTCTTGGAGAGCCCGCAATAGCCTCCGTCAAAATTATGTAAATGCACTTCACCCTTAGGAAAGTGTTTACTATTATAATGAGCTTTTATTCCTATCCAGGGTGTTTTCTGCTGAATAAATGTTCTATTTAGGTGTTTGTCTAGATTAGAACGTTTGCCATAGCTTCCAATGCTTAATTCAGAGTAATAATTATTAGTATTGGTCTTGACTAAAAATCGATCGTCTTTAAAATCGATTTCAGCTACAGTCTCAAACTTAAAAGTTACACCTTGTGAAATAGCGGTTCTATATAATAATTCATCCAGAGCATATCTAGAAATACCGAAACCACTAAGAGGCAGGCTAACTTTCACAGAAGAACCACTGGCATTACTTAACACCAATCGTTGTATTTGGTCTGCTAACGTAGATTCGATATTAACACCCAACCGCTCTAAATAAGGTAATACCTCGTTAGAAACGTATTCACCACAAACTTTATGCTTTGGATACTTATCTTTCTCTATCAACAAAACTTCTAAACCAGATGAAGACAAATCAATAGCGGTTGTCAACCCTGCTAATCCTCCACCCACAATTATGACGTCATACATTTTCATCGTGAAATTTAGGCAAAAAAAAATCCTAATGCGAGATTAGGATTTTAAAACTAAAGGTTTTAATATTATTCAGCTTTTTGCTTAGCTTCTTCTTTCAATTCTTGATTGGCTACAATGGCAACTTCTACTCGTCTGTTTTTAGAACGTCCTTCCTCTGTGGAATTATCATATTTTGGTTGCTCTTCACCATACCAATTGGTTTCAATTCTGGAATTTGAAATACCGTTGGATGCCAAGTAATCTGTGACAGATTGAGCTCTTTCCTTAGACAATTCCATATTGTAAGCATCGCTTCCTGTAGAGTCTGTGTGACCTTCTACTATGATATTGGTTTTTGGATATTTTTGAAAAATATTGATAAGCTTTAGGAGTGAAATTTCGGATTTACCATTAATGTCAGCCTTATTGGTCGCAAAATAAACGCCTGAATTTTCATCAAAGGTAACGTTAATTCCTTCACCTACTCTAGTGACCTCAGCTCCTGGAATTTCTTCTTCAATTTCCTTGGCTTGTTTATCCATTCGATTTCCAATATAAGCACCTGCAGCACCACCTACAACACCACCAATAATGGCACCTAGTACAGAGTTATCTCCATCTCCTGTATTATTGCCAATCACTCCACCAATAACGGCGCCTCCAGCGGCACCTACAGCTCCGCCTTTTTGAGTGTTATTCGCATTTTTAACGGCGTCACACGAACTGACTAAAAAAGTTAAAGCCACAAAGACACCTATCCATTTATGTTTAAAATTTTTCATTGGTTATAATTTTGAAAATTTCATTTCTATTTTAATTTCTTTATCGTCGAATCTAGCGCTTTGTTCCCAAATCATTTGATTATCTAACAAAGATTTAATTCTAAGTCTTTTTCCAGTGGTCACCTCCTTTGCCTTTTGCCCAGTCGTTATTTTGATAAGCATCTCTGGATAAGCATCTTTTGCAGTTAGAGGATCTATATACCAGGTGAATCTATTTTCTGTTTTCGAACAGGCGTTTCCATCTAAGACAAATTGACCTGTACTATTGTTTGGAATAAATTCCCAAATCGAATTCTCAAAGCAATTGACATCTGCTACATTTAATAACTCAACATCAAAAAAGCCAGATGCATCTGGAAAGGAGACTTCCTCCAACACCCATTCACCTTTAAATTGTTTTTCTACTTGATTGGCCTGATAAGCAGATCCACATGAGGTTAATAAAAATGATAAAAAAATAACGATAGCGTATTTCATATAAATTAAAATTGTAAGGTTAAATTAAAAACTCCGTAAAACAAATTTACGGAGTTGAATTTATTTATCGTCGAAAAAGCCGACCCAATAATGAGATGACAAATAAAACAATAAAAATGTAAAAAATAATCTTTGCAATATCAGCTGCACCCTCAGCGATTCCTCCGAATCCTAAAACTGCGGCGATTAATGCAATAATTAGAAAGGTAATTACCCATCGTATCATAATTTTTGGTTTTGGTTGAATTTCAATCTACAAAGAAAATGAGCAGTTGAGATTACTTTAATAATTATTTAATGTTTCTAGAGTCCTTTCAAATTTCGACTTGGCCAGATAAATGTCTTCCAGGTTTTTTGCAAAAGGAATAGGTGTAGATAAGCTTGCGACACGCTTTACAGGTGCATCGAGATATTCGAAACAATGTTCTGTAATAAGCGCAGAAATATCTGATGCAACGCCTCCAAACAATGAATCTTCCTGGAACACGATAACCTTACCTGTCTTTTTAACTGAATTAAATATGGTTTCTTCATCCAATGGAGATAAAGTTCTTAGGTCTATTAGGTCTACTGATATATTAGGGTAATGTTTTAAAACTTCCTGAGCCCAATGAACAGCAGCTCCGTAGGTTATAACTGTAAGATTTGATCCTTTTGAGAGGATTTTAGCTTTGCCGAGTCCGATGGTAAAATAATCATCTGAAACCTCTTCTCTAATACTTCTGTACAGTGCTTTGTGTTCAAAGAACATGACTGGATTCGGATCTTCAATAGCTGCTGCCAAAAGCCCTTTTGCATCCTGGGGAGATGATGGATAAACAACCTTTAATCCCGGGGTTTTAGTGAACCAGGCTTCATTAGTCTGGCTATGGAAAGGACCAGCTCCAACACCAGCTCCACATGGCATCCGGATGACCACATCGGCTTGCTGCCCCCACCGGTAATGTACTTTGGCTAAGTAATTGACGATAGGATTAAAACCAGAGCTTACAAAGTCACCAAATTGCATTTCGACGACAGATTTAATGCCCTGGATAGAGAGTCCCATTGCTGTTGTAATAATGGCAGATTCACAAATCGGTGTATTTCTTACCCTGTGTTTTCCAAACTTCTCCAGGAACCCATCCGTAATTTTGAATACACCGCCATAATCTGCAACGTCTTGTCCCATAAGGACTAAATCATCATGTTTTTCCATGCTCTGGCTCAAACCCTGTGATATCGCGTCAATAAAACGAAGCTCAGTCGTTTTGCTTGAAGCTGGCATATCGATATGGTCGTGAACTTTAAAAACATCTTTAAGCTCGTTCCCTTCATTAGCCTCCACTTCCATCTCTTCATTAGCAAGATTGAGATGTTCATCAATCTCTGATTTTATATCAGCTTTTATGGTTGAGATATCATCTCGAGAAATGATATCAGAATTCAAAAGAAAAAGCTCATAATTGTCTACCGGATCTAGTTTCTCCCAATGTTTCATGAGCTCCTCCGGAACATACTTAGTCCCGCTAGCTTCTTCATGCCCTCTTCTTCTAAACGTTTTAAATTCAAGAAGGACAGGTCTTGGGTTTTCTCTTACTTCTGCTGCGATTTCATTTACTTTGGTATAAATTTCTATAATATTATTACCATCGATAATATGAGACTCCATACCATATCCAATGCCTTTATCTGCAATATGTTCGCAATTGAATTGTTCGCTAGTAGGCGTTGAAAGACCATATCCATTATTTTCAACACAAAATAAAACGGGCAAATTCCAAACTGAAGCTATATTTAAAGCTTCATGAAAATCGCCTTCACTTGTCCCACCTTCACCTGTAAAAACTGCTGTTACAGCATTTTCATGTTTCAATTTATGAGCTAAAGCAATCCCATCGGCCACGCCTAGTTGCGGCCCTAAATGCGAAATCATTCCAATAATTTTAAACTCCTGAGTACCAAAATGAAAACTGCGATCTCTGCCCTTAGTAAATCCGTTCATTTTACCCTGCCACTGTGAAAATAGCCGATTTAAGGGAATACCACGCGTGGTAAAGACTCCAAGATTCCTATGCATGGGTAAAACATATTCGTGAGCTTGCATTGCGCTGGTTACTCCAACGGCAATAGCTTCCTGACCTATACCTGAAAACCACTTTGAAATTTTACCTTGACGTAAAAGCACGAGCATTTTCTCTTCTATCAGTCTTGGTCTGATAAGTTTTTTATAAAGATCGACGTGCTGTTTTGAACTTATCGATGCATGTTCAAATTCCATAGTTATGAATTAAGTATCTATCAAATGTATCATAATGAAAACATTTATAAAATAGTGAAGCATAAAAATCCAAGCAAAAGTAGAATCTGCAAATTTCATCTAACCACTCAGACAAATTGATTTTATGCAGATTACTAAAGAACCAACTTATAATAGTTGATTTTAATTCCTTAAATTTGTGTTTTAATTTGTTGTTTATGCCCATGACTAATATCCCAAGTGTAAATCTTGCAGATTTTTTGTCTGAAGATCTCAAAAGAAAACAAAAGTTTGTTGATGAAATAGGCTCTGCTTATGAAGAAATAGGCTTTGTTGCTTTAAATCATCATTTTTTAGACGAAAAACTCGTAGACGAACTCTATACTCAAGTCAAATCTTTTTTTGCTCTTCCAGAAGAGACCAAAAAGAAATATGAAAGAGAAGATTTAGGCGGACAACGTGGCTATGTATCCTTTGGAAAAGAACATGCTAAAGGTAAAAAAGAAGGAGATTTGAAAGAATTCTGGCATTTTGGTCAAAAACCTGATGAAGATGCTAATCTTCAGGAAGATTATCCAGAAAACATTAAGGTAGATGAGTTGCCTCAGTTCAACGAAGTTGGCATGCAGGCATATAAAATGCTGGAAAAAACAGGAATTTATGTTCTAAGAGCTTTGGCTTTGTACATTGGACAAGAAGAGCATTATTTTGACCACTGGGCTAGTAATGGTAATTCTATACTAAGACCAATTCATTATCCACCTATAGAAACAGAACCTAAAGGTGCTGTGAGAGCAGGCGCTCATGGGGATATTAATTTGATTACATTATTGATGGGAGCCTCTAGTGGAGGCTTACAGGTCCAGCGTAAAGATGGACAGTGGATAGATGCCGTACCCAAAGATGATGAACTTGTCATTAACGTTGGGGATATGCTAGAAAGGCACACCAATAATAAATTAAGATCTACGATTCATCGCGTTATAAACCCTCCAAAAGAAGATTGGGATCAGCCGAGATATTCAATTCCATTTTTTTTACATCCAAGAAGTGAAATGCCTTTAGATTGCTTAGAAGAATGCATAGATGAAGACAACCCAAAACACTATGAAGATATTACAGCTGGAGAATTTCTTCATCAACGCTTAGTGGAAATTGGACTTATCAAAGAGTAACCTATGGATTTAAAAGACCAGTTGAAGGATTTATTTCCAGATCACGAACCTCAGGAGGATGAAAAAAAGGAAGCAAAACATGAAGATCTCGACATCTGGCTTCAGGAAGATGCTCTAATTTGTGAATTTTCTAAGCGTAAAGGTAAAGCCAATACAATCATAAAAGGATATTCTGGAGCTAAAAAGGATTTTCAAAACCTGACAAAATACCTCAAAAAAGAAATTGGCGTTGGTGGGAGTCACAAGCACGAGGAAATTCTTATTCAAGGGGACTACAGATCTCAAATTATGGAACTATTAAAAGATCTCGGTTTCAAAGTAAAACGTGTTGGCGGTTGATCCTTCAATTATACAATGTCGATCATCATCTGATATGATCGCTTATTTTTCTTTTTTATTCAACTTATAACTATTTAAACTTACAACACATGCCCATAGCTTCTTCAGAACTAATTTTAAACTCAGATGGTAGCATCTACCACCTTAATCTGAAACCAGAAGATATTGCAGATACTATAATAACGGTAGGAGATCAAGATCGAGTAGCTAAGGTTACCTCCTACTTCGATGAGATCATTTTCGAAACTCAGAAAAGGGAGTTTAAAACTCAAACTGGATTTTATAAAGGAAAAAAGATAACAGTACTATCTACAGGAATAGGCATAGACAATATTGATATTGTTTTAAACGAACTAGACGCTTTGGTCAATATAAATCTTGAAACCCGCAAGGTACATCAAAAGCATAGTTCACTAAATATTATAAGAATTGGAACCTCTGGCGGTATCCAACCTCATGTGGCTTTAGATAAGTTTGTGATGAGTGAAGCTGGTGTGGGTTTTGACGGTCTTCTTCACTACTATGAAAATGATGTAGAAAATAAAGAAGCAACTGATGCCTTATGCCAGCATTTAGACCTTTCTTCAAAAAAACCAAAACCTTACGTAGTTGATGCAGATGAAAAGTTGATTCAACTTTTTGAAACAGACGAAAAAGTCATTAAAGGTTATACTGGCACAAATTTGGGTTTTTATGGACCACAAGGGAGAAGTTTACGACTAAAAAATCAAGATCCATCCTTCATAGATCAGCTGGTAAGCTATAGATTCCAGGATAAAACAATTACCAACCTAGAAATGGAAACCAGTGCTATTTATAGTTTGTCAAAACTACTAGGTCATCGAGCTTTATCTATGAATGCTATTATTGCCAATCGTTCTACTGGAAATTTCAGCCAGAACCCAAAGGCTCTGGTAGAGGATTTGATAAAGTTTACTTTGGATAAGCTTTCATCTATTTAGCACAATTAAAAGATTGATTATGATTAACTTAAAGATAGGAGGAGTTCCTGAACATTTTAATTTACCTTGGCATTTATGTATTAAAGATAATAGCTTCAGAAACAATGGCATTGATGTAAATTGGATAGATTTTCACGGAGGAACCGGAGAGATGAGTGCTGCCTTAAAAGACGGTGAAATTGATATCGCTGTAATGTTAACCGAGGGTTCTATCAAAGAAATTTGTGAAGGTAGCCCCTTCAAGATCATTCAAACCTATGTCAAGTCACCATTATTGTGGGGCATACATGTTCATGCTCAATCTTCATTCAATAAGGTTGAAGATCTTCAACATCAAACTGCGGCTATAAGCAGATATGGATCTGGATCTCATTTAATGACCTATGTCCATGCCGATAATCAAGATTGGAATACAAGTGATTTAAATTTTAAAACAACACAAAGTCTATCTGGTGCAAAAGAATCATTAATAAATGGTACTTCAGATTATTTTCTTTGGGAGCATTTTACAACCAAGCCTTTGGTAGACGAAGGAATTTTCAGAAGGTTGGGGGATGAACCTACTCCATGGCCATGTTTCGTTATTGTAACTACAGAAGATTTTTTAGATTCTCATGCAGATATCATTACAAAATTACTTGACCCTTTGAATCGGAAAAGTAAAGAGTTAAAAACTATTGAAAATATTGAAGAACTTATTGCAAAACGATACAGTTTAAAAGTTGAAGATGTTTGTAGATGGTTAAAAGTAACCGAATGGAGTCAAAAGCACCTTACCGAAAAAGAAGTCAATTTAATTCAAAAAAAACTTTTAGATTTGCAGCTTATTAGGCAAGTAAAAAAATATGATGAATATATTTTTAAAACTTGACGCAACCCATCTATTAATTTTGCATCTACTTATTGAAAAACTAGATTATCCTAAGAATTTTTGTTTATGATTTACATTATTGCAATTGCATGTCTTATATTAATTAACTTTCTCCTACTCAAGTTTAGTTGTGATTGTGGAGACTCTATACCTAAAGGCAATAAGAAAAAATTCAAGGTTAATACCCCTAAAATTTGGGCTGAATCTCAACAGAAATCAAACTCTAATCCGGTTTTTGCAGATAAATAATATCACCAGTCGATTCCCTGTTTATTCTGTTGTGTCAAAAGATCATTAGCTTGGCTAAAATGCTCATTACCAAACCAATACCCTCTATTTGCACTTAAAGGAGATGGATGTCCAGATGTTAAAATGTAATGCTTTGAGTTATCAATAAGCTTGGACTTCTTTTTAGCATACCCACCCCAGAGTAAGAAGATAATTCCTTCTTTTTCTTGAGAAAGCTTCCTGATGACCTCATCGGTAAATATTTCCCAGCCTTTGTTTTGATGACTTCCTGCTTCGTGAGCTCTTACAGTAAGCGTAGCATTTAGTAATAACACTCCTTGTTTTGCCCACGATTCCAAATTGCCATGATCGGGCACTTTAATATTCAAATCATTTTGCAATTCCTTATAAATATTTTGAAGTGATGGTGGAATTGGCACACCTTGTGGAACTGAAAAGGAGAGTCCGTGGGCTTGACCAGGGCCATGATAAGGGTCCTGCCCTAAAATAACCACCTTCGTGTTGTCAAATGGACAATAGGCAAAAGCATTAAATATCTGAGAGCCCTTAGGATAACAGGTAAAGTTTTGATATTCTGACTTAACAAAGCGAATTAAATTCTGAAAATAGGGTTTTTCAAACTCATCTTTTAAGATACTTTTCCAATTTGCTTCAATCTGAACCTCCATTTATTATGTGTATTTTTGTACAACTACGAATGTAGAATTTTAGTATGATAAACATAAGCGAAAAGGCCTTAATAGATTTAGAATTTCCAACGATTTGTTCTCAATTAAGTGAATACTGTATTACTGAAAAGGGGAAAGAAAAAGCACTTCACCTTACACCGTATTCAACCTATAAATCCATTTACTTTCACCTTCATCAGACCGAAGAGTACAAGTCCTCGTCGCTTCAGGAAAAACCCATACCTAATCACGGATTTGAAAGTGTGGGTGAAGCCATCAAAATATTGGGGCTTGAGGGCTCGACCATGGAATTAAACGGGTTTCGTAAAATTTTAAATCTATCAGAAACCACAAATATTCACATTAAATATTTCAAGAAGTACAAAGACTTGTACCCCAATCTTTTCAGATCCACACAACCAATCGAGTACACTACTGCTATTGCAGATGAAATTCGCCGTATCATAGATAAGTTTGGAGAAGTTAAGAATGATGCAACTCCCGAACTTTTTAAAATTCGAAAAACTATTAATGTTGCAAAAGGCAAAATCAATTCTAGTTTTTCCAAAGCTTTATCAAAATATAGTAGTTATGGCTATTTAGATGAAATTAGAGAGTCTGTAGTGGATAGTGTGAGAGTTCTAGCTGTAACTGCGATGCACAAAAGAAAAGTAAAAGGCAGCATGCTGGGAAGCTCCAAATCTGGAAACATTGTTTACATTCAGCCAGAAGAAACTCAGCAATCTGAGCGAGAACTAGATGAAGCACAATATGCAGAGAAAGAAGAGATCAACAAAATACTTAAGGCCTTAACCAATTTTTTGAGGCCATACATAGATTTGCTTCAGCAGTACCAAAGTTATTTGAGCGAAGTGGATTTGGTGGCAGCTAAAGTGAAGTATGCTGAGCTTTATGACGGGTTACTTCCTAAGATTACAACTGAGAAAGAGATCTACCTTAAAGATGCTTTTCATCCGCTCCTTTTGATCAACCACAATAAAATTGGAGAAAAGACATTTCCTCAGGACATAACACTTGACGAGTCTCAGCAAATTATTGTTATCTCCGGACCCAATGCTGGTGGTAAGAGCATTACACTAAAGACTATAGGGCTTGTTCAAATTATGCTACAGGCGGGAATGCTGGTTCCTGTTCATGAATATTCTAGAATCTGTTTTTTTGATAAAATTCTCACTGATATTGGGGATAACCAAAGTATAGAAAATCACCTCAGCACCTACAGTTACAGGTTAAAGAACATGCGTAAATTTTTGAAGGCCTGTGATCATAAAACCTTATTCCTGATCGATGAATTCGGAACAGGTACAGATCCAGAACTTGGTGGTGCATTGGCAGAAACTTTCCTGGAAGTCTTTCATGTAAAAAAGGCCTACGGAATCATAACCACTCATTACGCCAATTTGAAAATGATGGCTAATGAAAATCCTGAAATTGTGAATGCGAATATGGCTTTTGACAGCTATACCATGGAGCCTTTGTTTCAATTGAAACTTGGAGAGGCTGGTAGCTCATTTACCTTCGAAGTAGCCCAAAAAAACGGTATTCCTTATAGCTTGATCAATCGAGCTAAGAAAAAAGTAGAGCGTGGCAAAATTAGATTTGATAAAAGTATCGCAAAGCTTCAGATGGAACGTTCTAAACTTGCAAAAACCAATTCTGAGTTAAAATCCAAAACGGATGAAACCAAAAAAGAACAGGAAAAGCTAGACGAGATCAATTCCAAAATTCAACAAAAGCTAGAAAATTATCAGGAGTTATACGATAGCCACCAGCGCATGATTGGTATTGGAGAAAGAATCGATAAAATTGGATTACAGTATTTCAATAATAAAAACAAAAAACAACTGTATTCCAATGTTTTAAAGCTTATAGAGCGAGAAAATTCTAAACGCATCAAACAAACACGGAAAGAAGAGAAGATTCAGCGTGAAAAAGAAAAAAAGGTAAAAGAAGAAGCGCAGAAGAAGGTAGAAAAAATAAGAACAAAAAAGAAAAAAGAAAAATCTAAGAAAGACGAAGAACTTTCGAAAACCCCTGAACGGCCAAAATTATATGAAGGTGATTCTGTGAGACTTTTTGATGGACGTGCTGTAGGCACAATTGATAAGTTTGAAAAAGGAAAAGTTGTTGTAAATTACGGCATGTTTACCACGAGCGTTGCCGAAGACCAACTAGAGCTGGTAAAAAGAGCAAAAAAATGAAGATCCCAGAAGGTAAAAAGATAGTTTTGTTTGATGGAGTTTGCAATTTTTGTAATTCATCAGTCAGGTTTATCATTAAGAGGGATAAAAAAGACATTTTCAGATTTGCCTCTTTACAAAGCGATCTCGGTCAACAATTGACAAAAGAGCGAGGCATAGACACTTCCAACATCGATTCTATTATCCTAATTGATCCCGGGCAGGCCTATTTCATTAAATCGACAGCTGCCTTAGAAATAAGTAAAGAACTTACTGGGCTTTATCCTGTATTAAGTGTCTTCTTGTTTCTGCCAGAAAGCTTAAGAGATTTCGTCTATGACTTTGTAGCAAAACACCGCTACCAATGGTTTGGTAAATTAGAAGCCTGCCCAATGCCATCAGCAGATGAGCAGTCAAAATTTTTGGCCACCTGATCAGGATTTAAAAACAGGCAGAATTTTAGTTTTCACTTCTCCAAAACCAATCCTTACTTCATAATTCTGGCAGTAACCTCTTAAAATAACTGTATCATTATCTTCTATAAACCGTCGTTCTTGACCATCTTTTAATTTAACGGGTTTAGACCCATTCCAGGATAATTCAAGCATAGAACCATAAGATTCTGGGGTTGGTCCGGAAATAGTTCCGCTAGCCATCAGGTCGCCACTGTTCACCGGGCAACCATTGACGGTATGGTGAGCCAATTGCTGACTCATGTTCCAATACATGTATTTGAAATTGGATTTTGTAATGACAGTTTCTTCTCCACGATCTGGAGTAATAGAAACCGATAAACTTATGTCGAAACTCTTTTTTCCTGAGGTAACTAAATAAGGCAATAATTTTTTGACTGGAGCTGGACCTTCAACACGAAATGGTTCAAGAGCATCCAGCGTGACTATCCAAGGTGAAATAGCACAACCAAAATTTTTACCTAAAAATGGCCCTAATGGCTGATATTCCCATTTCTGAAGATCTCTAGCACTCCAATCATTGAAGAGTACCATCCCAAAAATATATTCTTCAGCTTCTTCGGCTGGAATGGGTTCTCCAAGATGATTACTAGCTGTTGTAATAAAAGCCGTTTCCAATTCGAAATCCAGGTGTCGAGTGGGACCAAAAATGGGTTCATCAGAACCTTTAGGTAACTTTTGACCCTGTGGACGATGAATTGGGATTCCGCTCGGGACAATCGATGAGCTTCTCCCGTGATAACCAATGGGTGCGTGTAGCCAGTTTGGAGATAGTGCATTTTCGGGATCACGAAACATTTTTCCAACATTGGTCGCATGTTCTTTACTAGAATAAAAATCAGTATAGTCTCCCACCTGAACAGGCATTTGCATTTCGATCTCGTCCAGAGTAAATAAGATAGTTTCCCTGTCTTTTTCGTTTGACTTTAATTCGTCGTTGGTGGCATCAAACAATTCTGCAACTCTATTTCTCACTGCTCTCCAGGTTTTTCTCCCATCTGCAATAAAATCGTTGAGGGTGTCCTGTAGAAATATATCGTCTGTAAGAGGTATGTCTTTAAAGTAACCAAGCTGGTGTAGTGCCCCTAGATCTATAGCATAATCACCTATTCTGGTTCCTATGGTAATGATGTCATCACGGGTTAGAAAGACTCCAAAGGGAATATTCTGGATTGGAAAATCTGTATTTTCAGGAAGATCCAACCAGGTCTTTCTTGAGGGATCATTTGCTTTTAAAGACATAAATTAAGGTTTTTGGATTTCAAATTAATCTTAAAACTTCCTTCAAATATATTATTTTAACTGTATTAACCATTCTAAATAATTAAATTTGAATCATATTTAACTTTAAAAGATTCTGATGAAAGATAAGGCTATTTCAGACTTGATAATCGAAGAAAAAAACCGACAACTTAATGGTTTGGAACTCATCGCTAGCGAAAATTTTACTAGCCAGGATGTGATGGACGCTGCAGGCTCTGTCTTAACCAATAAGTATGCTGAAGGCTATCCCGGTAAACGTTATTATGGCGGCTGTGAAGTTGTTGATAAAGTTGAGGACTTAGCCCGAGAACGACTCAAGCAACTTTTTGGAGCAGAATATGCCAATGTACAGCCGCATTCTGGATCACAAGCCAATACTGCTGTATTTTCGATTTGTCTGAAGCCCGGGGATAAAATCCTTGGTTTTGACTTGTCTCATGGAGGCCATCTTACTCATGGTTCTCCTGTAAACTTTTCTGGAAAACTATATGATCCCGTGTTTTATGGTGTATATGAGAAAACAGGTCTTATCGATTATAACATGGTAAGAGATGTAGCTCATAAAGAAAGACCTAAAATGATTATTGCAGGGGCTTCTGCCTACTCCAGAGAAATCGATTATAAAACTTTTAGAGAAATTGCAGATGAGGTTGGTGCCATTTTACTGGCAGATATGGCTCATCCAGCAGGTCTGATAGCAGCTGGATTAATACAAAGCCCGGTGGAACATTGCCACATCGTCACTTCGACAACTCATAAAACGATCAGAGGGCCAAGAGGTGGTATTATTCTTATGGGTAGAGATTTTGAAAACCCATTTGGAGAAAAATTAAAAAATGGAAAACTAAAGAGAATGTCCAGTTTACTAGACAGCTCTGTTTTCCCAGGTAACCAAGGTGGACCTTTAGAACACATCATCGCAGCAAAGGCGGTCGCTTTTGGTGAAGCGCTTTCTGAAACATTTGTAGATTACCAGAAACTGGTTATAAAAAATGCATCAGCAATGGCTGAGGCATTTATGGATAGAGATTATAAAATTATTTCTGGAGGTACAGATAATCACATGATGCTTATTGACTTAAGGAATAAAAATATTACAGGAAAGCAAGCAGAAGAAGCACTTGGCGCTGCCGGTATTACCGTCAATAAAAATATGGTTCCTTTTGATGACCGATCACCTTTCGTCACTTCGGGAATCAGAATAGGAACCCCTGCTATTACAACTAGAGGATTACAACCAGATGAAATGGAAACTATTGTAGATTTAATCGATCAGGTCATTATGAATTTTGATGACCAGACTCATCTTGAAGCTGTAAAAGAAAAAGTTCATACTATGATGAGTCAAAAACCTCTTTTTGCTGAAGCAGTTAAGGTTTAATCACCTTATTTAAAAGTGTATAAAATCGCTCTTTTAAAAGGGCGATTTTTTTTATTCCTCAAACTGAATGCTTTGATAAGCTCCTAAATCTGGATTTTGCGTACGATTAACTCCTAATATATCGAAAGGAACCTGACTGGCTGTGGAAATATTTCCTGCAGTATTTGCTGGCGAATCGTTGCTGATAATGAGTTCATTAGCCTCGGCATTTAAGAATTCAGGAATTTCGTTTAAAAGAATATTCTCAAACCTTTCTGTATTGTCAAAGTCGTATAGGGCATTTTCTGAGAAGCGGTTATTAAAATCATTAAAACGAATTAGGCAATTGTCAAATTTATAATTGAAAGCTGCTTCTTCTACCCGATTGAAAAGCAATTCAATATTTTCATTTCCGTAAATAATACAGTTGCTGAAATTGGCTTCAATCAGATCTGCTACAAATAAAGTTTCACCAGCTTCCAGATTGTTTTCTATGAGTACAGAAGGAAACTGCCTGAATCCATTTTGCCAATAATTGGCAAAAGTAGAGTGTCTAAAATTATATCGCCCACCTAAAGAAAGATTTAAAGAGGCCTGTCCGCTATTGTTTATCACCAAATTTTCACCATCTATAAATCCAGTTCTGGCTAATACTCCAACATTTGCAGAATTATAAATCTGTGTATTTTTTAGAGTAAGTGTTGGTTCTGAGCCTCCATCATTGGAATCCATCAATATGCCGACGGTAGAATTTTTAATCGTTACATGATCAAATATATGATCAGTACTGCCTTCCGTTAACCAAATGGCCGCCCATTGGCCTGGCACATCTGAAAATGAGGGCTCCAACCTGTCTCCTTCAAAAATAATCTCATTTTCTAAAAGCTCTGGATCATTACTTAAGCCCCCTATTGCTTTAACGGAGGCTCCACTTGCCGCTATAATGCCGCTGTTGTCATGAAAATGCACTCTGGCTCCAGCTTCTATAGACAGGGTTGCACCAGAGGGTACTCCTGCAAATCCATATATAACATAAGGCCTTTCATTGGTAAAGGTTAGGTGTTCCTGATCCAGAATAAACCCATCGATCTGGATCTCCTCTCCTTCCTCGTTTAATCCTAAACTCAGCGTTTCTGTAGATCCATCTTCAAAGCGTTCTGGAAATAAAAAAGTAGCATCTTGAACCAGAGTCACTAATTCGACTTTCTGTTGATTATCACCGGTATCAAAATTAATTTGATCTGTATATAGAAAAGAGATTTGATTCTGAGCAAGCTCTTCAATATCTGCTGTGACTTCTACAAAAACGAATATACTGTCATTTGCCAGTATATTTACGTCTGAAATTATGTTTCCTGCTAAGCCATCAACATTCAATCTAAAATTAGAATTTTCTCCATTATTCAATTGAACAGTGGGTATAACGATATCATCATCACTTCGGTTATATACCTTAAAACTATAGGTGCTTGAACCAATATTTGTAAATACAGTGTCTAAATATACCGTGTCCTGAGAAAATTCAAGTTGTCCGAAACTGGGTTCGAATTCAAAATCATCTCTACAGGAAGAGAATATCAAAAGGGCAATTGCACAAAGAATAAGTAAAAGTTGTTTCATAATATTGTATCAAGAACAAAACGGTTTTTAGCGCTTTTTATTTTTCAATAAGTTTCACTTCAAAAAGCTTATCCCAGTTTTTTCCTGTCACGAATAAGCGCTTTGAATCTTTATGGTAAGCTATTCCATTAAGTACATCAAGTCTGCTGTGCTGTTTCACCTTGTCTCTAAGCCCTCTAAAGTCTACCACTCCGTCTACAGCTCCAGTTTTAGGGTCGATAATGACCACCCCATCTTTTTGATAAGTGTTGGCGTAAATCATTCCATCTACCCATTCCAATTCGTTCATTTGATTCAATACAGCTTTATGTGTTGTTGGTTGAATGTAATCTTCTTCCTCTAAAGTGTTCGGATTTAAGGTCCAGATCTTATCTGTTCCGTCACTTTTATAAAGATGTTTTCCATCATTGCAGAGCCCCCACCCTTCTTTACTTTCTGAGTAGGCGAATTTGTTAAGCAGTTTCATAGAATTAAGATCATAGACTAAGCCTTCCTGAGATTGCCAGGTGAGTTGGTAAATTTTGTCATTTAGGATCGTTATACCCTCGCCAAAATAAAAGTCATCTAGATTTACTTTATTTAAAATCTTTCCAGTCTCATAGTCAACCTTTCTCAAGCTGGATTGTCCACGCTGACCTGTACTTTCATACAAGGTGTCCTCATGAAATTCAAGGCCCTGGGTATAAGCCAGGATATCATGTGGATATGTATTAATAATCTCGTAAGTATACAACTCTGGAGTTTTATCGTTTAAAATTTTAATCTTCTTCGAAAGTTTTACAACTTCATCGTTCACCTTAAGCTCCACTTGAAGTAAATGATGGCCCAGCTTGAGTTTTGACAAATCTATAGTAAAGGCTTCTTCAATATTAGCTTGGTTTATTTGTTGATCCTGGAGTTTAATTTCTACAGAGGATATGTCATGATCTTTTAACGCCTTTATCATTCCAGAAATACTTTCAGAATTGGTGAAAGTAGTAGACTCATTTTTCAATGACAGTTGAAAATCCTTGCTAAGATCTTCATCACAGGACAATAAAATTAAACTTAAAAATATGACAACCAAAGGGTTAAAACATCTCATAATTATGCAATTCTAATAGAAAGTAAAAATAGGTAATTTGATCAAAAAACAGCTTGTTGACTTTAAATAAGATTGTATATTTGCAGTCGGCAAGTCCTACACAACCAGCTCCTGTCGAATCCCCCAGGGCGGGAACGCAGCAAGGGTAGATGGTCGTAGCGGTGTGATGTAGGTCGCTTGCCTTTTTTTATTCCCAAAACTTTCATTTTTTTCTTCTGCCGATAAGTTGGATATTTGTCCAAATTGAAATTTGAATGCAAGACGTCGTATTGATTACAGGAGCTTCTTCAGGTATTGGAAAATCCATAGGAGTATATTTAGCTTCTCAAAACTATAAGGTCTACGGAACATCCCGAAATCCTAAACAGGAGGAACTAAATGGTATTCATTTTATTCAACTAGACGTTACAAACCAAGAAAGCGTCCTCAATGCTATAGGAACACTTATACAAAAAGAAAATAGAATTGATTACCTGATCAATAATGCTGGAGTAGGCATTACGGGTCCGATGGAAGAAATACCAGAAGAAGAACAAAAAAAAATCTTTGAAACCAATTATTTTGGACCCTTGAGAGTCATTAATACTGTGCTTCCTCATATGCGTTCCCGACGAAGCGGTTTCATTATAAACGTAACTTCTATTGCAGGTCATATGGGCTTGCCATTTCGAGGATTCTATTCAGCTTCTAAAGGAGCTTTAGAACTTTCTACTGAAGCTTACAGAATGGAATTAAAAGCGTTTAATATTAAAATGACTAATGTTGCTCCTGGTGATTTTGCAACCAACATCGCTTCCGGGCGTTACCATGCTCCTATACAAGACAAATCTCCTTACAAAGACGTTTATGCCAAAAGTCTAAAGTTGATGGATGAACATGTGGATCATGGTAAAGATCCAGACCTGATGGCCAAAAGTGTTTTTGCGATTATGCAAAACTCTAATCCCAAAATTCATTATAAAGTTGGAGACGCCACACAAAAGCTTTCCGTTTTTCTTAAGCATATATTACCTGATAAAGTTTTTGAAAGCTTATTGCTTAAACACTATAAACTGTAAATTTGTAACTAAAACAAACTCTATGAAATTTTTTATCGACACAGCAAATATCGACCAGATTAAAGAAGCTCAAGACCTTGGGATATTAGACGGCGTAACCACCAATCCCTCTTTAATGGCTAAAGAAGGTATCACAGGTGAAGAAAATATTAAAAATCACTATATCAAAATTTGTGAAATTGTGGATGGAGACGTCAGTGCTGAAGTCATATCTACAGATTTTGATGGTATCGTAAAAGAAGGAGAAGCCTTAGCTCAACTTCATGACCAGATTGTTGTTAAGGTCCCAATGATTAAGGAAGGTGTAAAAGCTATTAAATATTTTTCTGAAAAAGGAATCAGAACGAACTGCACGTTGGTATTTTCAGTTGGACAGGCTCTTCTTGCAGCAAAAGCAGGGGCTACTTATGTGTCGCCATTCATCGGCAGGTTGGATGATATTTCTACAGATGGATTGAATCTGATCGAAGAAATAAGATTGGTGTATGACAATTATATGTTTGAGACTCAAATTCTTGCCGCTTCGGTAAGACATACTATGCATGTTATAGACTGTGCTAAGCTTGGTGCTGATGTGATGACAGGACCACTTTCATCTATCGAAGGACTACTAAAGCACCCACTAACTGATAGTGGGTTGGAAAAATTCTTAGCTGATTACAATAAGAATAAGTAATTGACGATTAACGGTTATCATTGACAGTGAACGGTGAACAGTAACAGGAAACGATGAACAGTGAAAGGTAGGTTTATCGGTTAGTAAACAACTTAACTTAATCGCTACTTTATCTAGAGATGGCTTAGGGGGTGAAGAGAAAATCCTGCAACCCCCAAAGTTTTGGGGGTGAAGCATTGTAGCGGAAGACCCGACCCTCATTCCTTACCAAAGCTTTGGTAAGGAATGAGGGTAAGCCCCAAAGCAACTTACAGAGATTTCAAAGTCTCCAGAAAGAAATTATGTTGCTCTTCTGTATAATCAAGATGTGTCACCAATCGCATCTTTCCATTTCCCATATTGCTGATTCTAATCCCTTTTTCTTCCAAATCTCGCATGAATTTGATTTCATCTAGGTGGGGTTGTAAATAAAAAATCACAATGTTGGTTTCCACGTGATCGACTGCTTTGATGAGTGGATGCTCATTTAAAGTCTTTTCGATATCTTTAGCTCGCTTATGGTCAATTTTTAACCTGTCGATGTGATGATGCAATGCATAATAGGCACCCGCAGCCATATAACCCACCTGCCGCATACCTCCACCTAAGACTTTCCTAACGCGCATCGCTCCTTTCATAAGATCATGATTTCCCATGAGTACTGTACCCATAGGCGCACCAAGACCCTTAGACAGGCATAACGAAATGGTATCGAATTCCTTTCCGAAATCTTTAGGATCGTGATCATGAGCTACAATAGCGTTGTAGAGTCTTGCTCCATCTAGGTGAAGCCCGAGGCCATGTTTATCGCAAACAGCCCTTATAGAATGAATGGTTTCTAAGTCATAGCAGGCTCCACCACCTTTGTTAGTTGTATTTTCTAAACACACTAATGAGGTGAGCGGACTGTGATAAAAATCTGGTGGGTTTATTGCTTCTTCTACCAGCTGAGCCGTGATTTTACCTTTATCACCGTCTACTAGTTTACAGGACACACCACTATTGAAAGAAGCTCCTCCTCCTTCATAATTATACACATGTGCCCATTTATCACAAATCAATTGCTCACCTGGCTGAGTATGAAGCTTAATCGCTGCCTGATTGGACATTGAACCTGTTGGAAAGTATAATGCTGCATCCATCCCAAACAGATCTGCTAGATAGGCTTCAAGCTGATTCACAGAGGTATCTTCCTTATAGACATCATCGCCGACCTCAGCATTCATCATATACTCCAGCATGTCTTTAGTTGGCTTAGTAACGGTGTCGCTGCGTAAATCAATTTTCATTTCTATACTTTTTATTCGAAAATAAACATAATAAGATTGATGGCGATAGTTATAATTTTTAAATTTGACAAAAATACTGCCATGATCAATTCAGATTCCCTAAAGACCATCAATAAACGCATCACCTCCTTAAACCAGTATCTTTGACTTAGATGCTAAACGCGTCAAGGTTTCCAATGAAGAAGAAAAAACCTTTGCTCCAGATTTTTGGGATAAGCCACAGGAAGCCCAAAAACTGATGCAGGCAATCAATGATGAGAAGCAATGGATCAAAAGTTTTGATGAAGCCAAACAAAAAGTCGAAGATTTAAACGTACTGTACGAATTTTACGAAGAAGGAGATGTCTCTGAAGAAGAACTACAAGAAAAATATACAGAAGCCCTTGATCTCATCGAAGACCTGGAGTTTAAAAATATGCTGTCTGAGGAAAGTGATCCTTTAACGGCCATTCTTCAAATTACAGCTGGTGCTGGTGGTACCGAAAGCTGTGACTGGGCAGAGATGCTTATGAGAATGTACATCATGTGGGCAGAGCGTAAAGGTTTTAAAGTAAGAGAGCTCAATCATCAATCTGGAGATGTCGCAGGCATAAAAACAGTCACCTTAGAAATTGAGGGAGACTATGCCTTTGGCTGGCTCAAAGGAGAAAATGGCGTGCATCGTCTGGTGAGAATCTCTCCATTCGACAGTAATGCCAAACGCCATACTTCTTTTGCTTCCGTATACGTTTATCCTTTGGTCGACGATACGATTGAAATTGACATCAATCCGTCTGAGATTAGCTGGGATTTTGCCAGATCTGGTGGCGCCGGTGGTCAGAATGTAAACAAGGTAGAAACCAAAGCCATTTTAACCCACCACCCAAGTGGAATTGTCATACATAATTCTGAAACCAGATCCCAATTAGAAAATAGAGAAAAGGCGATGAAAATGCTTAAATCTCAGCTTTATGAAATCGAACTTCAAAAACAACAGGCTGCTCGCTCTGAAATTGAATCGGAAAAGAAAAGTATAGAATGGGGGTCACAAATTAGAAATTATGTGATGCATCCGTACAAATTAGTGAAGGATGTTAGAACAGGCCATGAAAGCGGAAACGTAGATGATGTGATGAATGGTCATATCGACTCCTTCTTAAAAACTTTTTTAATGAGTAGCGGACAGAAAAAAGAAACCGATAGTTTATGATTGAAATATACCACAACCCACGTTGCAAAAAATCCAGAGAAGGCTTAGCCATTTTAGAAGAATCTGGGAAAGACTTTAAAATCAGAAAGTATCTGGAAGATATTCCTTCACAAGCGGAGCTTAAAACAATCCTATCTAAGTTAGGTATAGCTCCAATTGAACTCGTTAGGACTCAAGAGAAAGTTTGGAAAGATCAATTCAAAGGCAAATCGCTGTCTGATGCAGAAATTATTGAGGCAATGCTACACCATCCAAAATTGATCGAGAGACCAATTGTAGTACACAATGATAACGCTGTCATAGGACGGCCTCCAGAAAATATCAAGACCATACTTTAAAATATTAACCTATCTCCATTTATGGCTTTATATCAAATTCAAAATCTCAAACATGCATTCAGTTAAATTAAGTTCAGAAGTACAAAAAGAATTCAAAAACTGGGTTATAAGTCAAAAAATCCTGGATAAAGTATCCAGCTATCTTTCTGAAAAAGGCCATAGGGCTAGAGTAAAGGCAGGTTTGGAAAATGCCTTAATGAATTTGCAGCCGAGTGAAAACTGTAACGGTCTGAATTTGTTTATGAAGGTAGACAACCAGGCAGTAAAAAATGGATTTACCTATGCCTCCATTCAACTGGAAGAATTTGAAGCTCAAGATATCGTTAAGGTCATAAAGGAAACCTCTACTTTCTACAACGATAATGTTGAAATTCCTGCTGATGCTCAGATGACATCGGATGCTTTTCATCTTGATCCGTTTGAACTAAAACGCAACCAATACATCGATAAAGCATTTGAATTTGTTTCTACAAAAACAACTGAAAGTGATGCCGCTAATGCTATTTTAAGGTCTGCTTTGAGATACAGTTCGATCTACGCCGAGACCAGACATATAGGTCCACCTCAAAGAGTTTACGATAAGTTTTACGAGTGGGGTATTCGAAATGAAGGCTTTGCTTCACCTTTTAATGCCAGACTACTTGGTAAAACCAGTGCACAATTCTATAGCTTGTTTAAAGATACAGACGCCATCTTTGGTAGTGCAGGTAGTTTTTTCAATTTAAATCAACCAGAGAATCCAGGGCATTGGTGTCTGGACCCTCCTTTTACTACGGAAATCATGTCTCGGGTAGACGAAATTTTAAAAGAATGGCTAAGTAAGTACCAAAGCTTGAGTTTTTTGTTGATTATTCCTGAAAGTCATACTCCAGCAAACAAACCAGATGAAACGGTAACGCTGAAAAAAGATGCTCATTATTATGAGGGCCTGGAAGGCGTGCTAAAACCCTTACCGGTAAATGTTTGTATTCATCGCTACGGTAATCTAAAAGGTTTTTCTGCCGATGCCATTCTTGAAGGTTATTCGAAATAAAAAAGGTGGCTAGATTTACATCAAGCCACCTTTTATAAATTTTCAATCTTTAATTAAGAATTAGTCATATCCTCAGGTCTTACCCATTTGTCGAACTCCTCTTCGGTGGTATAGCCTAAATTGACAGCTTCCTCTCTTAGAGTGGTTCCATTTTCATGAGCTGTGTTCGCTATTTCAGCGGCTTTGTAATAGCCGATTTTGGTATTTAAGGCTGTGACCAGCATCAATGAATTTCTTAAGAGTTCATCGATACGTTCCTGATTAGGCTCTATTCCAGCAGCGCAATTTTCATCGAAGGAGACACAAGCATCACCAATAAGCTGAGCAGACTCAAGCAAATTAGCTGCCATCACTGGTTTAAAGACGTTCAGCTCAAATTGGCCTTGCATACCTCCTACTCCAACAGCTACATCATTTCCCATGACCTGAGCACAAACCATAGTTAAAGCTTCACACTGAGTCGGATTCACCTTACCTGGCATAATGGAAGAGCCAGGCTCATTGGCAGGGATAGTGATTTCACCTATACCACTTCTTGGTCCGGAAGACAACATCCGGATATCGTTACCGATTTTATTGAGAGAGACCGCCAATTGTTTTAGAGCTCCATGCGTTTCTACTAAAGCGTCATGAGCGGCAAGGGCCTCAAATTTATTTTCTGCAGACACAAAGGGGAGTTGTGTAAATTCTGCGATGTAAGCAGCAACTTTATCTGCATAGCCTTCAGGCGTATTAAGACCTGTCCCAACAGCTGTTCCACCAAGAGCAAGCTCTTGAAGATGAGGTAGTGTGTTTTCTAAAGCTTTTAAACCGTGGTTAAGTTGTGAAACGTATCCCCCAAACTCTTGGCCTAAGGTTAAAGGGGTAGCATCCATAAAGTGAGTTCGTCCAATCTTCACCACTTCTTTGAAAGCCTCTGCCTTAGTTTGCAACTGATCTCTTAATTGCTCGACCCCAGGAATAGTCACTTCAACAATTTTCTTATAAATCGCAATGTGCATTCCTGTAGGAAAAGTATCGTTGGAAGATTGAGATTTATTGACGTCGTCGTTAGGAGATACAAATTTATCACCCTTACCAAGTTCGTGCCCCTGTAGCTGATGAATACGATTGGAAATGACTTCATTCACATTCATATTGCTCTGTGTTCCCGAACCGGTCTGCCAAATCACAAGTGGAAATTGATCGTCATGTTTGCCTTCCAAAATTTCATCGCAGACTAGCGCGATTAAGTCACGTTTTTCTTCCTCTAAAACACCCAATTCTGCGTTGGTAAAGGCCGCAGCTTTCTTAAGGTAAGCAAAGCCATAGATAATTTCTAAAGGCATAGAGGCCTGAGGTCCAATCTTAAAATTATTTCTGGAGCGTTCGGTTTGAGCCGCCCAAAGTTTATCTGAAGGGACCTTTACATCACCTATGGTATCTTTTTCTATTCTGTAGGACATAATGCTGATTTTAATTTTTTCAAATTTAAGAATTATAAGCTTTATTCCGGTTGAGGATTTAAATTCTGAAGAATTATTTTGCAGATTTATAGAATGTATTTCATTCTTTAATTATCTTTGCACAAACAAAATTTATTCTGATGTTCGAATTTGATCAATACTTAGGGTTTTTATTATTCTTAACCATTTTAACCATAGGATTTTGGTTATTGATTTTTCTCACGGCGATTATTCCTTACTGGATTGGAGGTTCATTGATTGAACGTTTGAAAGAAATTAAAGAAGGTAAAAAGAAGAAAGACGAGTAGTCTTAAACTTATATAATATAAAAAAGGCCAGATTTAAATAAATCTGGCCTTTTTCATGTCAAGGACATTTTTAGATTAAGAACCAAATTCTCCATCATCGTAATCGTCTTCGCCTCCTCGTCTTTGATCTCTCTTTTGCTGATTAAATCTATAGACCACTGTTGCCGTCACCTGCCTTACTCTCCATTGAAAGGTACTATTTCTTATGAAATTATCTGTAACTGTAAATTGATCTCTTTTTCTCGAATTAAACAAATCTCTTACGTTTAAAGACACCGTCAAGTTATCGTCTTTAAGAAAGTCTTTACTGAACCCTAAATCCAAAGATAAGATTGGATCGGTTTCTGTTTGAGCATTCACTCTTGGTCCTCTGTAAAAGGCATTGGTCTGCCACTGAATTTTACCAGGTAAAATGATATTTGAACTAAATCGACCAAAGTAACTTTCATTGGTAGCGCCATACTCTATGCCTTCAAAAGCACCATTACTTTCGAATCTAAAGTAATTGAAACTTAAATTGGTTCTTAACCATTTGACTGGGTTGTAAAGTACACCAACTTCTGCCCCTAGACGTTCTTCTGTGGCTAAGTTAATAGGAATATTTTCAATAATAGGGATACCATCCTCTTCTGTACGCCTTCCAGTGTCTCTTTCAACTCGTTCAAAGGCATCCGTTTCTCTTTGGTAATATACTGAACTTGTTAGCGTCAATTTCTCCCAGCGTTTTAAATAGCCCAGATCAAAGGCATTGGCGAAAGAGGGGTTCAAATCAGGATTCCCCTGAAATATATTCACTCTACTAGATTGGGAAGGAAATGGATTAAGGAACCAACTTCTGGGTCTATTAATTCTTCTATTATAACCCAAGCTAATATTCTCTTCTTCACCTAATTCATAAATCAAATTAACTGTTGGAAATATCCCATCAAAATTTTTATCAAAATCGAAGTTTTGTTCAAATCTTTCCGGAGCAAAAGGAGTTGTATTACCCTTCAGTTGAGTGTTTTCATAGCGTAAACCCAATAGGTAAGAAAATTGTCCAATTTTATCACCATACTGTGTATAGACTGCTGTGATATTTTGTTGAAAATCAAAATTGCTAGAAACAAATTCGTCAATTTCAATCCTTTGAAGGCTATCATTGAAACGCTCTACCAAAAAACTTGAAGTTTGATCTTCATACTCTCCCCTAAATCCAATTTCAAATTGCGCATCACCCATTGGTCTTACGTAATCTGCTTGGATAAAGTAACTATCTTCTTGTTCAGATTCCTCGTTATCCTGAAAAGCAACAAAATTGTTGTTTTCAATAATATTTTCATCTATAAGTGATGGTTTAAGTTCATCACTTTTAGAATATTGAAGGTCGACTGTTAATTTATGGTCCCTGTTTTCTTTATCGAAACGCTTCTCATAATTCATGGAAAACTGGTAACGTTCATCTTCCTCCAATTCAGTTTCTACACGTAATGTTCTACTGTTTAAAGTATCTTCAATAAATCGCTGGGATATACTTGTAGTAACATCACGATCATCTCCTAATCTACCAAAAAAACTAGCGGTAACAGATGACATATCATCAATAAAATATTCCACACCAGCATTTACATTGAAATTCTCCCCTGTTCTATTATATTCTCTATTTTCAATAACTCTATCGAAATCAGCATTTGGATTTAAATAAGTGTTATCAAAAAAAGCGTTACCAGGTCTTGTTCGGTCGGTATATCCTAAACTTGTAAAAATATTGAAATTCTCAGTCCTCAAATTTATATTTGCAAAAGCTCCCGTGTTTTTGGGGTCTCCTAAAGTTCCTCTAAACGAACCATTGAATCCTAAAGTTTCCTCCCTTTTCAAAATAATGTTGATGATCCCTGCAGTACCTTCCGCATCATATCTCGCCGAAGGGCTAGTGATCACCTCCACCGATTCAATTGCTTCAGCCGGCAATTGTTGAAAGACTTCCTGATCTCCAAAACCAGCAATAGAAGAGGGCTTACCGTTAATCAAAATTCTCACGTTTTCATTACCACGCAAACTTATAGCCCCGTCAATATCGACGGTTACGGAAGGCACATTACCAAGTGCATCACTTACCGTACCGCCCGAGGTCGTTAAATCTTTACCTACTGTATAAATCTTTTTGTCAAGTCTGACCTCTACTTGTGTTGTCTCTGCAACCACTGTTACCTCATCCAGTTCTCCAGACTTAGCACCAAGTCGAATGGTACCTAAATCGATGTCCTTGTCTATCGTAAAGTTATTGAACTTTTTAACTTCAAAAGATATGTATTCTACTTCGAGATTATAAGTTCCAGGTTTCAACTTAATAGAGAAAACTCCTTCTCTGTTGGTTACCCCACCGTTTACAACACTTCCATCTTCTGTACTCTTAGCTGCAATTGAAGCATATTCTAATGGAAAATCCTGAGCGGCATCTACAACTTTACCTTTCAATTCGTACTGTTGTGAAAAACCGAAAACAGGAATAAAAAGCAACAACATCAATAATTTATTATACACGTCTTTTATTTTTTAGTTCGTTACTTGGACATAATATTTAAAGTTGCGTTTAATCGGGTGCCGTTAAAGTTGAGTTAACACTTGGAAGGGACTAAGTAAAGGAAAGTCAATAATTTTTTGTGAGGTAGCTTGGTTGTTGTTATATTTCAACGAATTTACGAACCTTAACATTGAAAGAAATGTCAGAACACAAAGATCCAAAGGATATAAACGAGGAAAATAGCTCAAAATCAACTCAGAACCCATCGGATTCAAAGTCTTCAAAGAAAGATGACAAAGCTACACTTAAGCCTGCTCAACAGGAAGAAACCTCAGCTGAAACCGAAGAAAAATCTACTACCGAAGAGAGGAATGACGAAAAAGTAGAAAATAGCAAGGTTAAGGAAAATGAGGAAGCTAAGTCTCATGATAAAAACGATTCTGATACTGATAAAGTCGATACCAAAGACATTGAAGATAAGAATGTTGAAGATACGAAAGCTGAAAATGAAGGGGATCAAGATGTTGATGAAGCCAACGCTGAAGACAGTGAAGACCAGGATGTAGCAAGAAGACATGATATTGAAATGAAAGATTACCACGCCATGTCCTTAGATGAACTTGTCATGGAGTTGGAAAGTCTGGTTAAAAAAGAAAAGGTTCAGGCCATCAAAGACCACGTTAACAACATTAAAATAGAATTCGACAAAAAATTCAATGACATCATTGAAGAAAAGAAGGAAGAATTCATCGCTGATGGTGGAAACATAATCGACTTCCATTATTCTTCTCCCGTTAAAAAGAATTTCAATCGAGTTTATTTCAATTATAGAGAAAAAAGAGATAACTACTATTCACAACTCAAGAAAAATCTCAATGCCAATTTAAAAACGCGACTAGGCATCATCGAAGAATTAAAAAATATGATTGGTTCTGGAGAAAGTATGAATACAAGCTTCAACCAATTTAAAGAATTACAGGAGCGCTGGAAAAATGCAGGACCTGTTCCTAGAAATGACTACAACACCGTCTGGAATAATTACCATCACCATATCGAGCGCTTTTATGATTTTCTTCACCTCGACCGGGAGTTTAGAGATATGGATTTTAAGCATAATCTCGATCAAAAAATAAAAATCATTAACCGGGCCGAGGAACTGAGCAAAGAAGAAGACATCAACAGAGCTTTTCGGGAATTGCAACTACTTCATAAAATGTGGAAAGAGGAACTTGGGCCTGTAGCCAGAGAGTTTAGAGATGAAATATGGGATAAGTTCAGTGAAGCTACAAAAAAGATACACGACAGACGTCAGGCGCATTTTGAGCAACTAGATGAAAAGAGAGAAGAAAACCTTAAAGTCAAACTAGACATCATTGAGCAGATCAATAAATTAGCTGAAAGCAAAATCACTCAGCATAAAGATGCCCAGGAACGCATTAAGCATGTGAATAAGTTAAGGGATTTATTTTTTAGAGCAGGTAGTGTTCCAAAGCAAAAACAGGATGAAACCTGGGATGCATTTCGTAAAGTCACAAAGGACTTCAATAGAAATAAAAATGATTTCTATAAAGAATTGAAAGCTGAACAGTACAAGAATCTTGAGAAAAAGAAAGAACTCATTAAAATTGCTCAAGAACATAAGGATAGTGAAGATTTTAAAACTACAACGCCCTTGATGAAGAAAATCCAGAACGACTGGAAGAAAATTGGACATGTTCCCAGAAAAGATTCAGATAAGGTCTGGAAGGAGTTTAAAGCTGCATGTAATCATTATTTTGATAGATTTCACGCCAACAAAAACAGTGAAACCAATGAAGAAATGAAAGCTTTTAATCAGAAGCGAGAATTGATTCAAAAACTCAAGGACGAAACTCTAAAAGATGAAGAAAGTACGATAGCTCTCGTAAAATCCTACATCAACAAATGGAATGAACTAGGCATGGTTCCAGCCAATAAACGCTATGTTGAAAATAAATTCAACAGAGCTTTAGATCAGATTTTTAAACAGATCGATATCAGCAAAACTGATGCTGAACTGATGAAATATCAAAATAGACTTCAAAATTTAGAAGAGGCAGACGATTCGAATCGCATCTATAAAGAGCAAACCTTCCTAAGGAAGAAGATTGATGAAACCAAAGCTGAGCTACAACAGCTCGAAAACAACCTTCAGTTTTTCTCAGATGCAGACAGAGATAATCCACTTGTAAAGGATGTATATAAAAATATGGACAAGCTTAAAGAAGATCTGGAGATGTGGAAAACCAAACTGAAAAAAATCAAAGAACTTTAATGGAGCACTCTTCATTTGAGAAGCATCATCAATGTCCGCTATGTGATCACATAGCGGATTATTTTTGTTCAGATCCCAATGAAATCAGAAATTATTATAAGTGCTCAAATTGCCATTCAGTCTTTTTAGACAGTAAGCATTTCATCGACCTACATTTAGAAAAGAAAAGATACGAAACTCATAATAATGATGTTGATGATGTGAGATATCAAAAATTTGTTGAACCCATAACAACGGCGGTACAACATCAGTTTTTGAAATCGGCTAAAGGTTTGGATTATGGCTGCGGGACTGGTCCTGTAGCATCTACTGTTTTAAAGCGACTAAGCTATGAAAACATATCTTTGTACGATCCGTTTTTTTATCCCGACAAAAAATGTCTTTCAGACACTTATGATTTTATCATTTGTTGTGAAGTTATGGAACATTTTCACAATCCCAATCAGGAATTCTCTATGCTTAAAACACGTTTAAAGGATAAGGGCAAATTGTACTGTAAAACTAATTTAATTGAAAACAACACATCCGTTAACGCCTTTCAAAACTGGTGGTATAAAGATGATCCGACACACGTCTTTTTTTACTCCGAAAAAACGCTGAAGTTTATAGCCCATCACTTCAACTTCGGACGTCTAACCTTGGATTCAAATCTGATCACTTTTGGTTAAAAGGCTATTAGTCTAGATTAAAATCAGGAAACAAATCCTTCATCACATAACTGTAATTAGGATCTACAAAATAAGCCTTATCAAAGTGGTGTTTTGATTTTTCCAAATCTCCAAGTTGGAAGTATATGCCAGCATATCTATATTCTAATTCTGCAAAATTTGGAAAAAACTCTTCTGCATGGGTGATGGTTTGTAGAGCATCTTTGTAATGCTTAAGTTCAATTAAAATATCTGTCCTGGTAATCCAGGTTTCCAACTCATAGTTTCCAAGTTCCAGGCTTTTCTTAAATCCAAAAGCAGAATCCTTGATGTTATCGAGTTCTAAATTGATGATCGCAAAATGCTTCCAGTAAAGGACATTTTCTTCATCGATATTGATAGCTTTATTGATATAATAAAGCGCTTTTTTATAGTCTTTGATTTTGACGTGATAATCTGAGAGTGCTAACCACACTTTATCGAGTAAAGGGTCTTCGTGTAAGGCCTTTTTATAATGTTTGAGAGCTTTCTCAGGATCATTGAGTTTTAAAAAACATTTACCAATTCTCAAGTAGGCAAAAGCCGTAGGGTCATCAATCTGTAAAGTAAGGGAATAACATTCGATGGCCTCTTTATACTTATGAAGGCGTTCTAAAACCTTTCCTTTTTCCAGATAAGCCCCTATAAAATATTCATCAGATATTATCGCATAGTCGAAGGCTTCTAAGGCCTTTTCATAATTTTTATTTTCTAAATATATTTTACCGAGCTGATGCCAGGCGACTTCGCAATAAGGTTGACGGTCTAAAAAGCCCTTCAAAAACTCAACGGCTTCTTCAGTTTGGTTTAGAAAATCAAAACAATAAATGATGTTGTATAATGCGGTGTAGTCGTTCTCGTCATTCTCAAGACATTGAATATAGCTTTCTTTGGCGTTTTCAAAATCTTCTAAAAACAAATATTCCATGCCCATGATACTGTGTATTTCTAGTAGATCATCAGCAAAATTTAGGGCTTCTTCCAGGACTTCAATGGCTTCCCGATGAGAATCTTGTTTAGAATATAAATTGGCAATGAGAATATAAACCTCTTCATTGTTAGGCTCCAGAGATTTCAAATCTTCCAATAGATCCATAGCCTTTTCAAACTTATCCTCAAAGGTAAAAAGCTCAGCTTTCATCAATAAGAGATTCACTGACTTAGGGTGTTGATCCAAAGCTAACTTCAGGGCTTTCTTGGCCAGAGCAAGTCGACCACTATCGATATAATGACCGATGATGTTCTCAAATTCTGCAGCATCAAAAAACAGGACTTCGTTGGTTTTCAGCATCATTTCAAATTTCTCTATAGGAAAATCGAAGTCTTCATTTTGTGAGGATCCTAATTGCATATAAAATGATTTAATTTGAGGTTAAGATAAACGACTTTTTTCAATAAGAGCAAGGTTTTTTGAAATTGTTATCCACAAGTTATTCACCGTTGGTAGATTTAAAATATTCATCCAGTATATCAATTATAATGCCACAGCCTAGTTTGATTTCCTCAGGTGAGATCGTAAGTGGCGGAGAGATTCGGACTGCCCTTTTTTCATAAAGCAACCAAAATAGTATCAAGCCTTTTTCCTTTGCTTTTAAAACCAGGTGATTAGCAATTTCTTCAGTTTTTAAAAGTGGTGCCAGCATCAGTCCTTTTCCTCTTACTTCAGTAATAAGCTGATGTTGTAACAACTGTCGAAACAGCTTTTCTTTATACTGAACATCACTAATTAAATCTGTTGACGTTAATATCTCTAAAGTTGCTTTGCATGCTGCTGCTATTACTGGATTACCTCCAAAGGTTGTAATATGCCCAAGTTTTGGCTTATCGCTCAACAGACTCATCAGCTCTTTTGATGCGGTGAACGCTCCAACTGGAAGACCGGAAGCCATAGCTTTACCAATGACTAAAATATCGGGGACAATATTAAAATGTTCAAATCCAAAGAGTTTACCAGTTCGTCCAAAACCGGGTTGAATTTCATCAAGGATCAATAAAGCTCCAACGTCTTTGCATCTTTGCTTCACCTTCATTAAATAATCATTTTCTGGCAAAATAAAGCCTGCGCCTCCTTGTATGGTTTCTAAAATGACAGCAGCCGTATTTTGAGTTATGACATCAAGACAGGTTTCTACATTGAATTGGATATGAGTAATATCTCCAACCAAAGGTCGAAATGGAGCGATACGCTCTTCATAATCCATAAGGCTCAAAGCCCCATAAGAATTGCCATGATAACAATGTCTTGCAGCAATAATCTGACTTCTGCCTGTAGCCCTTCTGGCAAGCTTCATAGCTCCATCGATAGCTTCAGTTCCACTATTCACAAGGTAAGTTTGAGATAGTGGTTCTGGTAGATGATGAGCCAGCAATTTAGCAAATTCTACTGCTGGGGATTGGATATACTCGCCATACACCATTACATGCATATACTTATCGAGCTGGTCTTTGATGGCCTGAATAACCACAGGATGCCTATGCCCTAAACCGCAGGCAGAAACTCCTGCTACAAAATCTAAATATCTCTTTTTGTCGGTGGTATAAATAAAAGAACCTTCAGCATGGCTCACCTCCATCCCTAAAGGATGTGGAGAAGTTTGTGCCTGATATTCTAAAAAATCTTTATTCATTTTCAGGATCTATAGCCTTTAATTTTGAAGAAGCTTTGGGAACTTTTGGTATATCGTCTTGCGTCGGGTTTAGGTTCTTAGCCTTTAGAGTAGAGTTCGTATTTACATCCCGCATACCTTCAAAAAAGTCATCGTAAACTTCGGGATCTTCAATGCCCTGTATCTTAGTAAGTACAAGACTATCTCTGCCTTTAAATAAATCTAATTTGGTAATTAGACGTTCACCTCCTCTCCAGTTGAAATTTTTCAACTTCTTTTCATTTTCCGGAAACTGTGAGCTGGGATGGGTTTTAGAATCCACTTCATTATAATAATATACTTCTATGATTTCCTGATTCTCTAATTCCATTTTAATCTTGGCAGAAAGCGATTTATTAATACCGACCAAATCTTGAGCGTCATCCCGAATGTAAAAGAGCGATTCTGTGTTTTTAATGACATCCACTTCATACATCTCATTATTTTCGAAAAGACCAAAAAGCTCTTTACCTTTTATTTGGTTATAGCCTTCTATAGAATCTTTTTGAATCATATAAGCATTGTAAAACACTTTTAAAGAATCTAGCTTTTCGGTTTCTGTATTACTTAATAAATGAATGGTATCTCCAGTAATTTGACTTTCTCCAGACCATAAAATCGGCTCCCCTATCATTTTGGTAAGTCCAGATCTTTCATTACTATGTATGGAATCAGCCTTTCCACTTAAATCCGTTTTATAAATTCTCGCATCATAAAAAGCTTCGATATTACGGTTATCCACTTTACCGGTCACCATTAAAGTGTCACTGGCAATGTACACCGAATCGTTCTCCTGCTTAGCTGCTGCCAGTGGATTTTTAGTGATGAAAAGAGAATCTTTCATCCTAAAAATCTCGGCGTAATGCCCTGTGATTACAGATTGATTGACGGTATCGGTAACTTTGATGTTATTGGTCGCAGAGGCAAATCCTGTAGGCCTGTCAAAGTAAATACTGTCGCCTTCCAGCTTTCTGTTTTCGTAATCGATTGTTGAATTCTTTACAAAAAAACCATTGTCTGCTCGGGTATCATAGAAGCCCCGTTCACAATACACCACACTGGTTTCACTGGTGATGGTAGAAGGCCCGTACAAATAAGCATGGCCTTTTTCAGAATAAAAATCCAGGTACTCTGTATCGATGTCATATTCTGGATTTCTGACCTCCACATTTGTTCTAAACGAGAATTTCTCTTGGCTCATGAAGTATCTTCCCTTTCTACTAGTGATGGTTGAAGCAGAATCCTGAACCCGTCCTCCAGACCTGTAAAACGCTTCCTGTTTTAATCGGTTAAAGAACAATGTATCAGTCGTTAGCCTATTACTAGGTGTCGTTAACACAACATCTTCACTGGCAAAAGCAAACTGAGTGTTCCCATTATACTCAGCATATTTGCTAGTCATATTGACGGTATCTCCCTGCTTCATCCTTACATTACCAAATGCTCTAAAGAAATCATCGGCCTGATAAAAAATAGCGCGATCACACCAGACCTCTATGCCTTTATGAAGAAAATAAACTTGTCTGGACACTTTTTGCAGAATAGTAGCATCTGGATATGTCGCTTCATCTACCCGGGTTCTGTCGCTTTCGTAGTATATTTTTTTACCCTGCTGAGCCTGAATAGCAGTATTAAAACACAGGAGACAAAAAATAATTAGGAGGTATTTCAAATTTGTTGTTTTGAACGGCAAAATTACGTTTTTCTTCAAACAAAAGCAGCGATTAAACGCTGCTTTAAGATATATATATGCTTACTAAGCTTTACAATAGATAATCCGTATTCACAAAATTTGACTTATTACTTTTGAGTAGGTCCCGTATAATATCATTATTCTTCGGATTGTCTTTAGAAGCCACGAAAGTTCTGATGGAAAAAGAACGTAAAGCATCATGTACACTCAATGTGCCAACTGCAGAGTCTTTTCTTCCAGTAAACGGTAACACATCAGGGCCTCGCTGGCAGGAGCTATTGAGATTAACCCTACAAACCAAGTTGACCAGAACATCAATAAGCGGAGCCAAGGCGTCAACATTATCTCCAAACAAACTCACCTGCTGACCATAATTAGATTTTGAAATTTCATTGAGTAAATCCTGAATATCACCAAATGATTTGACAGGAATGACTGGTCCAAATTGTTCTTCCTGATACACACGCATAGATTCGGTGACAGGATATAACACTGCAGGATAGATGTAATTTTCTGTTATCTTTCCGCCTTTTTCGTTTAAAATTTTAGCTCCTTTCTCTTTTGCATCATCAATTAATTCTTGGATGTAAGCAGGTTTTCCTGGTTCTGGAAGAGGAGTTAGTTTAACACCATCCTCCCAGGGCTGTCCAAATTTGAGTTCATCTACACGTTTTGAGAAGCGTTTATTAAATTCATCTTTTATATCATCATGAACGTAGACAATTTTCAAAGCTGTGCAACGTTGTCCGTTATAAGACAAAGTTCCATTGATACATTCTTCTATTGCCAAATCCAAGTCTGCACTAGGCAGAACAATGGCTGGGTTTTTAGCTTCAAGCCCAAGAATTAAACGCAGTCTGTTTTTATAGGGATGCTGGTCCTGAAGTGCAATGGCAGATTTTGAATTACCGATTAAAGCCAACACATCTATTCTCCCTGTTTTCATAATAGGTGCCGCCACTTCCCTTCCTCTGCCATAGATAACATTAATCACACCGGCAGGAAAGCTTTGCTGAAAGGCTTCCAGTAATGGAGATAACAGTAATACACCGTGTTTAGCAGGTTTAAATACGGCGGTATTTCCCATAATTAAAGCAGGAATAAGCAAGGCAAAAGTTTCATTTAATGGATAGTTGTAAGGTCCTAAACACAAAACAACACCTAATGGTCCTCTTCTAATGTGAGCGTTAATTCCTCCAACTTTTTCAAATTTGGAGCTATCTCGATCCAGCTGCTTATAGTCTTCGATGGTATCATAAATATACTGAACCGTGCGGTCAAATTCTTTTTCTGAGTCTGCTAAAGTTTTGCCTATTTCCCACATCAGCAATTTGACCACTTCAGAACGTTTGGTCTTCATAATCTCAACGAAAGAACTCATACATTCAATCCTGTCTTTCACCTTCATAGTAGGCCAGCTCCCTTGACCCTGATCATAGGCATTGATAGCAGAATCCAATACCTTTAATGCCGTCTTCTCATCCATATGCGGCACAGTACCCAAATGAGTGGGCTGATAATCCTCAGTAGATGAAATAGTGGAATGCACATCGTCCATTTGTCCTTCCCACTCTATCAGTTGGCCATTATCAAGATAAGTAGTTTGGTGAAGCAAATCATCAATCGAAGAAATATTTGAATTTGTCATAATAATTTATGATTTATGTTAAAAATATGTTCGAAATTAAACAAATTGGGTTTTACTTTCACAAGAACCAACTAAAAGGAAATGTTAAGATTACTATTTACTTTATGGAACTGGAATTAAAAAAAAGGATGTGATTTGAGTAATGATACCCTCATATTTTATGGGTAAGCAAAGTCGCTTCACTAACTTAGGTGGATCTAAAGTTATGTTTTTAAAAATGCTTTACATTTGTAGTAATGAAGAATTGGTTGACATACATCTTAATCGCTTTGATTAGCTTACAATCCTTTGGTATTAACCCCTCTAATACTTTAGGTTTTATAGTTTTAGTAGACCACTACGACCATCACAAACTTAAATATAATACTAGTTTTTTAGAATTTCTGGACCTGCATTACGGGGGGCAAAGAGAAGCTCATCAAGATGAGCACCAGGAACACGAACATCTTCCCTTTCATGAAAATCAATTTTATTCTCAAACGGTCTTTCTCGAAACTCCTCAACTCATACAAATCAAACTAGAATCTGTAACAGAAGTTGTACTTCATACTTTCAGATACAACTCAAATATTGGTCTTTTAAGGATAACTGAAATTCTGCATCCACCGAAACATGGCGTTCTGATTTAAAAAAGAATCCATCGTTTCATTTTCAATTCAATAATACATGTTATCCAAACTCATAGAGTTTAGTCTAAAATCTAAATTCTTTATCATCTTGCTGGTTTCTGGCATAGTCGGTTTTGGGCTATACGCCTTAACTCAAATTCCTATAGGTGCTGTACCTGATATCACCAATAACCAGGTTCAGGTCATTACGACTTCACGTAATCTGTCAACGACAGATGTTGAACAGTTCATCACTTATCCAGTTGAACTAGAAATGGTGAATCTTCCTGGCGTCAAAGAAATACGCTCAGTATCAAAATTTGGTCTTTCAGTGGTGACTATTGTTTTTGAGGACGATTTAGGCACCTATTTGCCTCGACAACTTATTGCCGAAAAATTAAAATCAGCGGCAGAAAAAATTCCCTCAGGTTTTGGAACTCCTCAAATGGGGCCCATCACCACTGGACTAGGAGAAATCTATCAATATACGCTGGAAACTAAGCCAGGCTATGAAGATGACTACGATGCTACTGAACTTCGTACCATTCAGGATTGGATTGTAAGACGACAATTATCTGGAATTCCAGGTGTGGTCGAGATCAACACCTGGGGAGGTTATTTAAAAGAATATGAAGTAAGCATCAACTCCAAGCGCCTACAAGCTAATGATATAAGTGTTTCTGAAGTTTTTCAGGCTTTAGAAAGTAATAATTCTATTGCTGGAGGTAGCTATATTGAAAAAAATGAAGAAGCTTACTTTATAAGAGGCGAAGGCCTCCTCAAAAGTTTAGAAGAGATCGAAAACATCAGTGTATCGATGCGTGGTAATCAGCCTGTATATATCAGGGATATTGCAGAAGTGGGTTATGGTTATGCCAGGCGATTTGGAGCTATCACTGGAAATGGTGAAGGTGAAAAGGTGCTAGGCCAGGTCATGATGCTCAAAGATGCTGACTCTAAAAAAGTGATTGATGCCGTCAAAGTTCGCATCTCAGAAATAGAGAAAAGCCTACCAGAAGGGGTTTACATCAATGGCTTTTTGGACCGATCTGAATTGATTCAACGCACCACATCGACCATTGCAGAAAATTTACTGCTTGGGTTTTTAGTGGTGAGTTTAATAGTCATTTTATTAATTGGTGACTGGCGATCCGGATTGATTATAGCTTCTATTATCCCCCTCAGTTTTTTATGCGCCATCAGTTTGATGTATGTGTTTGGCATCGATGCCAACCTGATGAGTTTAGGAGCCTTGGACTTCGGGATTATTATCGACGGTGCTGTAATCATCGTAGAATTTGTAGCCTTTAAATTATGGCAACGCTCCAATGAATTTTCTGAAAAATCATTTTCAGAAATCAGTAAATTGAAGGATCAAGTCACTTTAAATGGGGCTTCAAAAATGCTGAACTCTGCCATCTTTGGACAGTTAATTATCTTAATCGTTTTTATACCCATTTTATCGCTAAGTGGGGTTGAGGGTAAAATGTTCCGACCTATGGCGCTCACCTTTAGCTTTGCGCTTATTGGCGCTATGGTCCTCTGTTTCACCTGGGTCCCGGTGGCCTGTAGTCTTATTTTAAAACCAAAACCTGACTCGACGTCCAACATTTCTACCAAACTGATAAATGGTGCAAAAAGACTCTATTTGCCATCTATAAAATGGGCATTACGCCACACAAAAACTGTTGTGGCTTCTGCACTGCTTTTACTGATACTTGGAGTATTCACGTTTTTTAAAATGGGAGGTGAATTTGTACCCACGCTGGACGAGGGAGATTTCGTGATACAGCCCGTGTTAAAAACGGGCAAGTCTTTAAAGAGTACGATTGAACGGACTACAGCTATTGAAGAGGTATTGTTAGAGTTTCCGGAAGTGAGTCAGGTGGTCTCAAGAATAGGCGCTGCAGAAGTACCCACCGACCCTATGTCTATGCAAGACTCCGATGTGATCGTTAGGCTAAAACCAAAATCTGAATGGACTCCTGGAACTACAAAAGAAGATTTGGCAGAACAATTTAGTGAAGCCTTAGCTGTATTTCCGGGTATGGATTTAGAATTTACTCAGCCTATCGAGATGCGATTTAACGAATTGATTACCGGAGTAAGATCTGATATCGCAATCAAAGTGTTTGGAGAAGACCTGGACATTTTGGCCCGAAAAGGAAAACAAATCAGAGAAATGATTGAAAGCGTAGAAGGCGCAGCCGATATTACTGTTGAAAAAATAGTGGGTTTACCTCAAATGCTGGTGAACTATCGAAGAGATAAAATTGCTCGATATGGTTTAGATATCAAAAGTATAAATGAGGTCATTGCAGCTGGGTTTGCCGGAAAATCTACAGGAGTTGTTTTTGAAGGAGAAAAACGTTTTGATCTGGTGGTTAGGCTTCAGGAATCTCAACGTCAAAACATCAATGATCTGAGAAATTTGAGAATTGACACCCCAAATGCAGGGAAAATACCTTTAGCTGAAGTAGCTGACATTAGCTTTGATAAAGGTCCCGCAAAAATATCAAGAGACCAGTCTAAGCGTAGAATAGTCGTAGGGGTAAACGTCAGAAATCGAGATCTAGAATCTGTAGTGACGGATATTCAGGACATCTTAGACGATAATCTTGATTTACCTGTAGGATATACCATGACCTATGGTGGTCAGTTTGAGAATCTCGAAAGTGCAAAAGCCCGATTAAAAATCGCAGTACCTATTGCTTTAGTCTTGATCTATATCATGCTATTTTTCGCTTTAAGAACACATAAAGATGCTTTATTGATTTTTACAGCTATACCTTTTTCTGCAGTGGGAGGCGTTTTTCTACTGTGGCTTAGGGATATGCCTTTTAGTATTTCGGCTGGAGTAGGTTTTATCGCTTTATTTGGTATAGCAGTGCTTAATGGAATCATCCTGGTCGAGTATTTTAAAGACATAAGAGAAACACATAACAATCAGCTTAGTTTCCAGCATATCGTCGATGCTACTCAGGATAGGCTTCGCGCTGTTTTACTTACGGCCAGCTCTACCGCTCTCGGGTTTTTACCCATGGCTATTTCTACAGGAGCTGGAGCTGAAGTTCAACGCCCCTTAGCCACTGTCGTCATTGGAGGCCTCTTCACCTCTACTCTATTAACCTTAATTATTTTACCGGTGCTTTATAGATTAAAAAACAAGAAGATTGATAAAAAACTAAACCCTAAACTCGGTATATTTTTAATCCTGTGCTGTAGTGTTGGTTTCTCTGCTCAGGGCCAAGATCAAGAGTTTGAAAGTTTGAAACAACAGATGTTGAACAATAACAAACAGCTGAAATCTGCTCAACTTCAAACTGAAAGTGTAGAAGCAGCTGAAGGTGAGGCCTTCACCTTTAATAAAACCCAGGTCTATCAAAACTATGATGAATCGGAATTGGATCCTATCGCCAATCAACCTTTTTATCAATGGGGAGTTATTCAACAGTTTGATTTTCCTACCGTCTACGGGAGCAGACTTAAGTTGAATAAAGTAAAAACTAAGCTAGCCAGCACTCAGTATAGTATTATTGAACTGAAGAAAATCAAAGCTTTACAAATCAGTTATCAAAACTACCTGGTGGCGACTTCCAAGTTATCGATTTATGATAGTATTTTTAAGATTTACAGTGATTTTTCAAGAATGGCGGAACGAAAATTTGAAGAAGGAGAGTCCAATTATTTAGAAAAAATTACAGCTGAATCGAAAGCTAATCAAATTAAAATTGAGCAGGATCAACTTCAACAGGAATTGACCAATAGCCTGCTGGCTATGAAAGCCTTACTTCAAAGTGAAGACAGTCTAATTTTGAATGGAAAAACCCTTTATCAATTACAATTGAACAAACCTGTAAGTGCAGCAGAAAACTTGAGCTTATCGGCGATGGAGTTGGATCAACAACTCGCCAAACGCAGTTCTTCATTAGCAAAAAATGAGCTTCTACCTGGCATTTCAGCAAGCTACTTTCAACGAAGTAATTCTTCTATAGATAAAAATTTTAACGGCTATCAAGTTGGATTAAATATACCCCTGCTGTTTTTTGGAGACCGTTCTAAAATCAAAGCTGCAACGATTCAGGAAAAAGCAAAAGAAGCAGCACTGGAAGATGCCAAAATCAGCTTAAAGCAGGAACAGTCTCAGTTGATCAATCGACTCACTGTTCAGCAGAAAGCATTAGAGACTTATCAGGAGAATCAACTCCAAATGGCCAATGAGCTTCTAAAAGCAGCAAAATTGAGCTATAAAGCGGGTGAGATAGACTTTTTTAGATACGTACAAACCTTGGAACAGGCTCAGCGAATCCAGCTGGATTACCTCACAAAATTACGGGAGTACAATCAAACTATTATCGACTTAAATTATTTTCTTTTAAACTAGACTTATGAAACCATATACATATACAAGCCTAATACTCATAGCGCTGCTTTTCCTCTCTTGTGGGAAGAGTGAGTCAAACTCTACAAACGAAGAGGAAAGCCACGATGACTCAACTGTAGAGATTACCCAGGAACAATTTGATAAGTCCAAACTTGAGCTCGGTCGTCTTGAAAAAGCAAATTTTTCTGAACAATTTCAGGTAACGGGTATGGTAGATGTTCCTCCAGAAAATCGATCTACTGTCACTTCCTATTTCGATGGCTATGTCTCCGAAACGCACTTATTAGTGGGAGATGAAGTCCAAAAAGGGGACCTTTTGGTGAAGCTCAAGCATCCTGATTATTTAAAGACACAGCAAATGTATGTTGAGAGCCTTAGTAATTATGAATTTCTAACGTCGGAATTTGAGCGCAAAAGAAATCTGTTTGAAGACCAGGTGATTTCACAAAAGGTATTTCAATCGACTAAAAACGATTTTCTTCAGGCTCAGGCCAAAGTTAGAGCTATGGAAGAGCAGCTTAAATTGATGAACCTCAACCCAGATCAAGTAGCTAAAGGGAATTTAACTTCAGAACTATCTATTTACTCCCCACTTAACGGAAAGATATCAAAGTTGAATGTTTCTCAGGGTAAATTCTTAGCGCAATCTGAAATGATTATGGAAATTTTAGATTTGGACCACGTGCATCTAGAACTCAATGTATTTGAAAAAGACATCCTGAAAGTTGAAAAAGGAGACACCTTAAATTTTCAGGTTCCTGAAGTTTCAGATGAGACTTATCAGGCTTACGTCAAAGTTATAGGAGCTGAGGTAAATGAAAACAGAAGTCTTAGAATTCACGCACACCCGACTAGAGAAGATGTCAATTTTGCAGTTGGAATGTATGTGGATGCCTACTTTGATTCAAGCACTGAAAGCCATTTAGCTTTGCCTGAAACCGCATTTTCTGAAATGGACAATACTATGTATGTTTTACAACTCGAATCAAAAACAGAAAATAATTACAATTTTAAAAAAATTGAGGTGGAGACGGGAGATCCACAATACGGAATGAGGCCTGTTTTGAATTCATCAGAACTCAATACTGAAGCTCAGTTTTTAACCAGAGGAGCCTTCGATATTCTTTCTTCTGGAGGTGGAGGACACGATCATTAAGATGTAGAATTATAAGCCTAAAAAAAGCCATTTCTATATTTAGAAATGGCTTTTTTGAATTACAAAACTAAACAGTTTATCTTAAAATAGTCTCTTTACGATCTGGTCCTACCGAAACGATTTTGATCGGTACATTGAGTTTCTCTTCAATAAATTGTATGTAAGTTTTTAGCTCTGTTGGTAAAGCTTCGAAACTATCATGTTTAGTAATATCTTCTTTCCAACCCTTGAATTCTTTATAAACAGGCTCTAGATTGTCAGCCTCAATATTGAAGGGTAAATGATTTATTTCTTCGCCTTTATACTTATAAGCAGTACAAACTTTAAGGGTTTTAAATCCGCTTAACACATCTCCTTTCATCATCATCAGTTCGGTCACACCGTTGACCTGTACCGCATACTTTAGAGCTACCAAATCCAGCCAGCCACAGCGTCTTGGTCTTCCTGTAGTAGCACCAAACTCATTACCGACCTTTGCCATTCTGGCACCATCTTCATCAAACAATTCAGTTGGAAATGGCCCACTCCCTACTCTTGTCGTATAGGCTTTAAAGATTCCAAACACATTTTTGATCTTATTGGGAGCGATTCCTAAACCAGTACAGGCTCCTGCTGCAGTGGTATTGGAAGAGGTAACGAAAGGATAAGTTCCAAAATCAATATCCAAAAGCGAGCCTTGAGCGCCTTCAGCTAAAATGGATTGATTGTTGACCTGTGCCTGATGCAGATATTCTTCTGAATCAATAAACGTCAAAGCTTTAATAGATTCGACAGCTTCAAAGAACTCCTGTTCGAGTTCTTTCAAATTATATTGAACATCGACGTTGTAAAATTCAATAAGCGCTTGATGCTTGTTGGCTAGTTGTCTGTATTTCTCTTTCCAATTATCAAATTCAAGATCACCAATACGAATTCCATTTCGCCCGGTTTTGTCCATGTAAGTTGGCCCAATCCCTTTCAAAGTAGATCCGATTTTCGCTTTTCCCTTCGAAGTTTCAGAAGCGGCATCCAAAAGCCTGTGTGTTGGCAAAATCAGGTGAGCTTTTCTAGAAATCAAAAGACTATCTTTAAAATCGAGATTAAATTTAGCTAAAGCTTCGATTTCTTTCTGAAAGATGACTGGGTCTATCACCACACCGTTTCCAACGACATTCACCGCATCTTTGTGAAAAATACCTGATGGAATAGTATGTAAAACGTGCTTAATGCCGTCAAATTCCAGGGTGTGCCCTGCGTTGGGCCCTCCTTGAAATCTTGCAATAATATTGTAATTTTGGGTGAGATAGTCAACAATTTTTCCTTTGCCTTCATCTCCCCATTGGAGTCCAAGTAGTAAGTCTACTGCCATGTTTTAATCTGTCTTTGGTTGGTTTCTTGTTCCGTAGAAATATAAAGAGTGACGATCGATAGAGATTTCGAACACCTCCTCTATTGTTTTTTTAATGGATTCGATACGTGGGTCGCAAAATTCTATCACCTCTCCACTATCGGTTAATATAACGTGATCGTGCTGCTTGTCGAAGTAAGATTTTTCATACTGAGCCTGGTTTTTTCCAAACTGATGTTTACGTACAAGGCCACAATCCAAGAGTAAGTCTATAGTATTATACAAAGTCGCACGACTTACGCGGTAATTTTTAGTCTTCATTTTGATGTATAAAGACTCGATATCAAAGTGATCATCGCTTTCGTAAATCTCCTGAAGAATAGCATAACGTTCTGGAGTTTTTCTATGTCCGTTGTTTTCTAAAAACTTCGTAAATACATTTTTGACAACAGCCAAATCGTTCTTTAAATTATCTTTATTTACCATAGTTACAAAAATATGCTTTTATTCACGCTTAACCTTATCAATTCCATCGATTTTTTTCAATCTATCCATAAGCGTGTTCAATATGGATATATTTTTAACTTTCACGACCAGTTTACCCTCAAAAACACCATCATTACTGGAGAAGGCTATATTGAGAATATTGACATGAAGATTTTTGGAAATCTCGTTGGTAATCACACTTACCAGTCCTAAATCATCAATCCCCGTTAATCTAATCGTAGCACTAAATTCTTCCTGCGAAGAGTCAATCCACTTAGCCTTCAGAATTCTATAGGCATAATTACTTTGAAGGGCGATAGCATTAGGACAATTCTTTTTATGAACTTTAATCCCATCTTTGATCGTTGTAAATCCAAAAACTTCATCACCAGGGATAGGATTACAGCATGCAGCCAATTTATAATCCAGTTTTTGCTCATCATCACCAAAGACTAGTTGATCATAATTGTTGGTCACATCTTCTGCTTCCTGAGATTCGTTTTTGGTTGGAGACCTCCTGATTTTGTTCTTAAAAAATGAAACGAGAGCGTTGCTTCTGGAAATGGCAAAATCTTTAATTTGCTTATTATCAATGGTACCAACACCTACTCTGTAAAACAAATCTAGACTGGTTTTTAATTTAAAGTAGTTAACCAGTTCATTGACGCTTCGCTCATTCAAAGAAATGCGCTGAGACTTCAACTTACGCCTTAGGATTTCCTTTCCTTCTGCAGCAATCAGCTTTCGTTTTTCTTTTAAAGCAGATTTAATTTTTGTTCTGGCTCTAGCTGTCGTTGCATAATCCAACCAGTTTTTGGTAGGCTTCGCTGTTGAAGACGTGATGATTTCCACCTGGTCTCCACTTTTCAGCACTCGGCTTAAAGCTACGATCTTTCCGTTGACCTTGGCTCCCCGAGTTTGGTAACCTATATCGGTATGTATGGCAAAAGCAAAATCCAAAACTGTAGCTCCTTTTGGTAATGACTTAAGATCTCCCTGAGGCGTGAAGACGAATATTTCTTTGGAATATAAGTTAAGCTTAAACTGTTCTACAAAATCAACTGCATTCATCTCATTGTTTTCAAGAGCTTCCTGCAAACGATTGAGCCACAGATCTAAACCTTGTTCATCCTGAGCTTCGTCATTATGTTTATATTTATAATGTGCAGCGTAACCTTTTTCAGCAATTTCATTCATACGCTCACTTCGAATTTGCACCTCAACCCAACGCCCTTTTGGGCCCATAACAGTGATATGCAATGCCTCATAACCAGTGGTTTTAGGAGAAGAAATCCAGTCTCTTAAACGGGTGGGATTTGGCCGGAAATAATCTGTCACGATAGAATATATCTTCCAAGCTAAAAACTTTTCGTTTTCTGGTGTGGAAGCATAGATAATACGCACTGCAAACTTATCGTAGATCTCGTCGAAAGAAATGTTTTGATTTAGAATTTTTTTGCGAATCGAATAAATTGATTTTGGCCTGCCTTTAATTTCAAAATCGATATCCTCTTTCTCTAATGCTGAAGATATCACTCCGGCAAAGTCTTCGATATACTGATCCTGATCCTCTTTACTTTCTTTGATTTTATACAAAATGTCTTTGTAGACGTCCGGTTCTGTATACTTTAAGCTTAAGTCTTCCAACTCTGTCTTTATGTTGTATAGGCCTATTCTATGAGCTAATGGAGCATAAATGTAAAGCGTTTCACTGGCAATCTTCACCTGCTTGTCTGGTCGCATAGCATCCATAGTCTGCATGTTATGAAGGCGGTCTGCTATCTTAATAATGATAACTCGGATATCATCATTTAAAGTAAGCAGCATTTTTCTAAAATTCTCTGCCTGCATAGAGATGTCTCCATCTTTCTTTAAGCTGGAAATTTTGGTCAAGCCGTCTACAATCCTAGCGACCACTTCACCAAACATTTGTTCTATATCTGCTAAAGAATATTGAGTATCTTCTACGACATCATGCAATAAGGCAGAGGCGATAGACGTTGCATCCAGGCCTATTTCTGCAGCCACAATTTTAGCGACGGCAATAGGATGAAAAATGTAAGCCTCTCCAGACTTACGCCTTTGGTCTTTATGAGCTTCCACAGCGGTTTCGAATGCCTTGCGAATCAGCTTTTTATCTTTACCGCTTAGCGTTCTGTAACTGATGCGAAGAAGCTCCTTGTATTCCTTTGTTATCTCTTTGTTTTCCTGCTCTAAGTAAGCATCAGTGATCTCCATAATAATCGAAACTTATAAAAATGAAATTACAAATTATTTTCTAAATTTTGAATTCTTTTGGCTAAAGGTGGATGAGAATAATGAAAAAACACATAAGTCGGGTGTGGTGTTAAATTGCTCAGGCTTTCTTTAGACAGTTTTTTAAGTGCTTGAATCAAATACTGTGCAGAATATGTTGTTTTTGCAAAATCATCAGCCTGATATTCAAATTTTCTCGATACTACGTTGGTCAAAGTACCCGTAAATAAAGAAATGGGAGCATAAAGAAAGCTAAAAGTCACTAAGCCTATATGAAAAGAAGCCTCCTTTACACCTAAAGCCTGAGCTAGCAGAGGCTCACTTACAAATAAGGATAGCAACCACAAGGTAAGACCAATTGTCAACAAAAAAACCAGCAGATTGATGATGATGTGATGCTTTTTGTAGTGACCGACTTCATGGGCTAGGACTGCAACTATTTCTTCATCCTCCAGATCATTCACCAAAGTGTCAAAAAGAGTAATCCGCTTTTCATGACCAAAGCCAGAAAAGTAAGCATTTGCTTTTTTGCTTCGTTTAGAGCCGTCTATGATAAATATCTTTTTAAGGTTGAAATTCATTTTAGATGCATAGGCTTCAATTTTATTTCTAAGCTCACCTGCTTCTAATGGAGATTGCGTATTAAAAATAGGAACGATCAACCTGGCGTAGAACATATTCAACATAATAGATATAAACGCAATTAAGATCCAGGTGTACCACCAAAAATCGACTCCTACCTGGTTAAAGAAAAGAAGAATCAAAAATAAGATCACACCACCCATTACTATTGATAAGGCTAAAGATTTTAGTTTATCTTTCCAGAAAAGTACCTTCGTAGAAGTATTAAAACCATACCGCTCTTCAATGTTGAAAATGAAATAATACGAAAAGGGAATATTCAAAAGTTCGCTTGAAATGAATAAAATACCAAAAAAAATCAGCGAGATACCGATATCATTATTAGTCAGTCTAGTCGCTAGATCATTTACAATTTTGAATCCATCTAGGCCAAGGAATACGAGAATGAGAATAAATGAAAAGATGGATTGTACAAGCCCAAATTTAAATTTATCTTTTTTGTATTGCTGTGATTTTTGATAGTCCGATTCGTTATATAAATCTTTAGCTTCTGAAGGGAGACCAGCATCAAACCGAGTGAAGTTGAGGTAGTCCAAACAGGTTTCAAAAACAAAGTTAAAAGTGATAATTCCTAGTATTACATAAAAGATCAATTCGGGTGTCATTGGCTCACTATTTTAGGCAAATCTAAATCATGATTTTGGAATTTTCTTGCAACTAGGTTGTCATATTCATTAATAGATGCTAAATTTGCTTTAAAGCAATGCGTAAGTTGTAGATGAGTAAATTGGTATCAAGCGTTGAATCTTTAGAATTTAATATAAAGAAATTAATTTCAGATCATGAACGCCTTAAGGCTGAACATAAACAGTTAAAAGATCAATTTAGTTCCAAATCCGAAAGTATTTCAGAATTGAATTCACAAATTGATCGCTTACAACAAGAGAACAAGACACTCAGAACAGCCAATGCAATGCTAGGCAGTAACGAGCATACAAGAGAGACCAAATTAAAAATAAATAGTTTAATTAAAGAAATAGATCATTGCATCATTCAATTAGCAGAATAAATGGCTCAACATAGTAAACTCAAAATTAAACTATCAATAGCTGACAGGGTTTACCCATTAACAATTAAGCCAGAACAAGAAGAAGGTCTTAGAAAGGCCGCTAAGCGAATAAATGGAGTGATTAAAAAATTTGAGCAGGATTATGCAGTAAGAGATAAACAAGATGTACTGGCTATGAGTGCCTTACAGTTTGCTGCAGAAATCGAACAAAATCAATTATCTTCGTCTTCTGAACTAAAGCATGTAGAATTGAAATTGGAGGAATTGGATGAAATGCTCAAAAAACAATTAAACTAACGTTCATTACATAAATCGACACTGCCTGTATTAGTCGTACCTTTTTGATAAACTCAACATTTACTAATTAAAAAGGGTGAGTTTCAGTTGTTAAAGCAAGCCGCCACTTCGGTGCAGCGGATCCTTGATCAGCTGGGTATCCCTAAACCTGTTTATACGGAGTTTTATACAAAACTAGGCTAATACAGGCTTTTTTTATATATACACTTATGGAAATTACATTTATTATAATAGCAGCTGTAGCAGGGCTCGTCATCGGGTTTTTAATTTCAAAAACCATCGATAACAAGAGCGCCAAAGGAACTTTACAAAGCGCTGAGAAAGAAGCTGAAAAAATTCTTAAAGAGGCGGAAAAAGAAGGAGAAAGCATCAAGAAAGATAAAATCCTTCAGGCCAAAGAAAAGTTCATTGAGTTGAAATCTGAACACGAAAAGGTCATTCTCAACAGGGATCAAAAAATTAGCGAGGCAGAAAAAAGAACCAAAGACAAAGAATCCCAAGTCTCCAGTGAACTGTCCAAACACAAAAAATTGAATGCTGAGCTTGAAGAAAAGCTTAAAGATTACAACTACAGAAATGAATACCTAGAAAAAAGACAAGAGGAAATCGATAAGATTCTTCAACGTAAAATACAGCAACTAGAAGTTGTAAGTGGTCTTAGTGCAGAAGATGCAAGAGCTCAATTGATGGAATCTTTGAAAGAAACTGCAAAGGCTGATGCGATGCAGATGGTACAGGATACCGTAGAAGAAGCAAAACTCACCGCACAACAAGAGGCTAAAAAGATTGTCATTAACACGATCCAAAGGGTAGGAACTGAAGAGGCCATCGATAACTGTGTATCTGTTTTCAATCTCGAAAGTGATGATGTAAAAGGAAGGATAATTGGTCGTGAAGGTCGTAACATTAGAGCTATTGAAGCCGCTACAGGTGTAGAAATCATTGTAGATGATACACCTGAAGCCATTATCCTGTCCTGTTTTGATTCCATTAGAAGAGAAGTCGCAAGATTGTCTTTACATAAACTGGTAACCGATGGTAGAATTCACCCCGCCAGAATTGAAGAGGTGGTTAAGAAAACCAGAAAATCAATCGACGAGGAAATTATAGATATTGGTAAACGAACCATCATCGATTTGGGTATACATGGCTTACATCCCGAATTAGTGAAGATGGTTGGACGAATGAAATACAGATCTTCTTACGGTCAAAACTTACTACAACACTCTAGAGAGGTTGCTAAATTGTGTGGTATTATGGCTTCGGAATTGGGTCTCAACCCTAAACTTGCCAAACGTGCAGGTCTACTCCATGATATCGGTAAGGTTCCAGAAACGGAGACCGAACTACCTCATGCCATCTTAGGAATGCAATGGGCAGAAAAATACGGTGAAAAGCCAGAAATTTGCAATGCTATTGGAGCTCACCACGATGAAGTCGAAATGACTTCCCTTCTATCTCCAATTATACAGGTATGTGATGCGATTAGCGGAGCAAGACCAGGGGCCAGACGACAGGTATTAGATTCTTATGTCAAACGTCTTAAAGACCTTGAGGACATTGCTTTTGGATTTGGTGGAGTCAAAAAAGCTTATGCCATCCAGGCGGGTAGAGAATTAAGAGTCATAGTAGAAAGCGAAAAGGTAAGTGATGATAAAGCATTAGCATTATCCTTTGAAATTTCACAAAAGATTCAAACCGATATGACCTATCCTGGTCAGGTAAAAGTGACCGTTATTCGTGAAACACGAGCCATTAACATCGCTAAATAAAACTATAATTTAGCAATTATACTGAAGTTCAATAGCCAAATATGTCTCATATTTGGCTATTCATTTTAACAACTAAACTCAATTTATTATGAAAAAAACAATTTTAGTGCTTGTATTAATTCTAGGCTTATTCAGTGCAAATGCGCAAGATGGCATTGAAAAGGGTACCTTTTTAGTTGAAGCTAATACTGGAAATGAAATGATTGGATCGACGGGTTTTTACTTTTCTAGTATTGATGGTAATACTAGTTATAATCTAGGTTTAGATGGTGGTTATTTTGTAATGGAAAATCTAGCACTGAAAGCTGGTTTAGGGTTTAGGGGTTTTAATCCAGACTTGGGTGAAAGTGTAAGTGCTTTTGCTTACAGATTAGGAGCTAAATATTACATAGCTAACCAATTTCCTGTAACCATTGACTTAACTGGAGCTTCTGGAGATGCTGCAGAACGAAATGGAGAAGCTCCGCTCTGGCTAGGTCTTGGAGGTGGTTATGCTTGGTTTATTACAGAACGCATTTCCATTGAACCAGGTTTGAGGTATAACGTCTCTTTAAATGAGGATTTTTCAGATGAGGGAATATTTCAATTTAATATTGGTTTTGCTTTATATTTCTAGTTGGGTAGAGTCCAAAATAAAAAAGGGCAGTTTCACTTGAAACTGCCCTTTTTTATTTAAGCTGTAATCAGTTTAAAACTGCTCTCTTCCTGAAAAATGAAAATTGCTTTCAATCGTAGCATTCTCATCGCTATCGCTACCATGAATAGCGTTTTCACTAATAGAAGCCGCATATTTTTTACGGATAGTACCTTCAGCAGCCTCTTCAGGGTTAGTAGCCCCAATTAACGTTCTAAAGTCGTCTACTGCATTTTCTTTTTCTAAAACAGCTGCAACAATAGGACCACTCGTCATATACTCAACAAGTTCACCATAAAATGGACGCTCTTTGTGTACCTCATAAAAAGCTTTGGCATCATTTTGAGTCATGTGCGTCATTTTTAGCGCCACAATTTTAAATCCTGAGCCAGTGATTTGTTTTAGGATATCACCAATATAGCCTTTAGACACAGCGTCTGGCTTAAGCATGGTAAATGTTTTGGTTCCTGCCATCGTAATATTTTTTTATTTGCCTGCAAAAGTAAACATTTCTGTAGACTTTTGAATAGACATAAAGATTTAGAAGGTTAATTCTAAACTTTGCAGTAGTCTTCCATCTTCAGTGGACTTAATTTTTAAAGAAGCAATCTCTTCAGTAAAATTCAACTCTATGATCCCATAGCTGGTTTGAGCAGTCACCTCACCTACTCTATACGGGTTGGGTTCGTTATCGTATGAGGTGTAAGAATGGGTTAGTCCGCTGGAAGTGAAATCTGTAAGCGGGTAATCCAAACCTTTTATATCTTTTTGCGAAAATTCTGAAATATGTCTATCTCCGCTTAAAAATAAAACGTTTTTGATTTCATTTTCTTTTAAAAGCTCTTCCATTTTACGGACCTCATGTGGAAAATTCCCCCAGGTTTCAAAGCCGTGTTCGTTGGATAAAAACTGAATGCTGCTCACAAAAATGTTGAAATCAGCTTCAGAGGATTTCATTTCTTTTTCAAGCCAAACCCATTGTTCACTCCCTAAAAGAGTGGAATCTGATGTTGTATGAGGCTGATAACGCTTATCTGGATCATCTGCTTCTATCAAGCCTTCTCTAAAGTATCTGGAGTCTAAAAGGTATATCTTAACCTCTTGATCCCCAACCTCAAATGCTTTAGAATAATAGGCACCCTTACTATTTGCCATCGCATGCGTTGAATCTATATCCAAAAAGTTCATGTATAAAGCTTTGGCTTCATCCTTAAAAGTCCACTCCTTACCAGCATCATTTTTACCATAATCATGATCATCCCAAACCCCGAGAACAGAATTAGGCAGACTCTCAACAAATGAACTGTAATACAGATTGGTTTTCTGATTATTGTACATACTTTCCATTGCAGCCATGTCTGGAGTATCTGCGTAAATATTATCGCCTCCCCAGATAAATGCATCTGCAGAATCTTGTTCTATGACAGACCATTAATCCTGTGGTTTATCCTGCCGATTGCAACTACCAAGTGCTATCTTAAAGGATGTTTTAACCTCTTTTGATAGTTGTTCTTTTGTAGATTTTTTCTCTTCTGAATTTGATTTACAAGCTGAAATTGTAAGTGATACGATTAAAACTAGCAGATATACATTTTTCATAGATAAATATTTTAAGTAAAACTAGAAATTACTGTGTTACCGCATTATTAAGAATTTGTACATTTGAAGCTTATGAGAAAAGATACAATTAGCGAACTTAAACACCTATTAAGTTCCAATTCAAAAATAAGTATTATTGGCCATAAAAATCCCGATGGAGATGCCTTAGGTTCTACACTGGGGCTATCCTTATTTTTGAAAGAACTCGGTATTTCTTCCAGAGTCATTATGCCCAATGGCTTTCCAGATTTCTTAAAATGGCTTCCACAGAGTGACGATATTCTTTGTTACGATAGTCAACCTAAAGATTGCGAAAAGCAACTTTTAAATTCTGATCTTGTCTTTACCTTAGATTTTAATCATTTAGGGCGCACTGGAGATTTGGGGACTTTTTTAGAAACCTTAAATACCAGGTTTGTGATGATCGATCATCATCAGGAACCATCAGACTACGCTAAGTATATGCTTTCTGATACTTCTATTGCCTCCACTTGTGAATTGGTCCATGAATTTATCTCAACACAGTATCCTGAAACGAAGTTGACTGCAGATGTGGCTAGCTGTCTTTATACAGGAATCATGACAGACACAGGATCATTTAGATTTCCTTCCACGACTAGTAAAACACATAGAATTATCGCAGATTTAATTGATGCTGGAGCCAATAATAGTGAGATTCATCAAAATACATTTGATAATAATGCGCTGAGCAGGCTACAGCTTCTAGGGATTGCTCTTCAACACCTCAAGGTCATTGAGAGCCTGAGTACTGCATATATTTATTTAACTCAAGACGATTTAAATTCATGCGGTTTTAAAAAAGGCGATACTGAAGGCTTTGTAAATTATGCCTTATCTTTGAAGGGAATTAAGTTTGCAGTTATATTTATTGAAAATAAAGCAGATAATATTATAAAAATATCATTCAGATCTATCGGTGATTTTAATGTGAATACCTTTGCCAGAACGCATTATCATGGCGGAGGTCATAATAATGCTGCGGGTGGTAAAAGTGATTTAGATCTAGACTCAACGCTCAATCAATTCGAAAATATTCTGAAGACCTACAAAGACCAACTTTCATGAAGCTCATAATGTACTTTATTTTTAGCGTGATTCTATTTTCAGGATGTAAGTCGCCTGAAGCCAGGCATCCGGTTAGCAAAGCCTCTGGAAGTTTTACCAATAAATCTTTGAAAATAAATAAGGCTATAGTCAAAAAAGAAGAATCCTACATTCGAGATCTAATCAAAAAAGATACAACAAATAGCTACCACACCTCTTCAGATGGATTTTGGTATTATTACCATACAAAAAACAAAAAAGATTCGCTCACCCCACAATTTGGGGATGAAGTTGAATTTCATTACAATTTATTTACTCTTCAAGGGGATACTATTTACTCCAGAGAAGAACTAGGAGAAAGGGCCTATGTTATCGATAAAGAAGAGATCTTTACTGGACTCCGCCAAGGTTTGAAACTCATGAAAGAAGGAGAAACTATTACATTTCTATTTCCATCCCATCAAGCTTATGGTTATTATGGAGATAACGACAGAATAGGAACGCATGTCGCTCTAAAATCTACAGTTACCCTAAACAAAATTAAACCTGAAATTAAATAAATATTACACTATGAAAACATTTAAACTATCGCTAATCGCATTAGTAGGATTACTCATCTATAGTTGTTCTTCTCAATATCCTGATCTGGAAGAAGGGCTATACGCTGAATTTAAGACTTCGGAAGGTAATTTCGTTACAGAACTTGAATATGAGAAAACTCCAATGACTGTAGGCAACTTTGTAGCTTTAGCAGAAGGTGAGCATCCAGGGGTGGACGAAAAATATCAGGGTAGAAAATTCTATGATAGCCTTATCTTCCATAGAATAATCGACGGATTCATGATTCAGGGTGGAGATCCTCAAGGAACTGGTCAAGGGGGGCCTGGTTATAAATTTGCAGATGAAATTGACACTACGCTGACACACCAAAAAGGAGTTTTGTCAATGGCAAATGCAGGAACCAATACCAACGGGAGTCAGTTTTTTATTACACTAGTACCTACTCCGCATCTTGACGGGAGGCACACAGTTTTTGGAAATGTAGTTGTAGGAGAAGAGGTTGTTGATAGTATTGGCAAAGTAGAGACTCAAAAACCAGGAGACAAACCTGTTGAAGATGTAGTAATAGAAACTATCAATATCTTGAGAAAAGGAAGTGACGCTAAGAACTTTGACGCTGTTGAGGCCTTCAATATAGGAGTCGAAAAAGCAGAACAGGAAGCAGTTGCTGCTGCTAAAGCCAGGCAGGAAAAATTTGAAAAAGCAAGTGAAGGCTTTGATGAGACTGAAAGTGGACTTCGGTACAATATCACTCAAGAAAACTCAAGCGGCCAATCTCCTGAAGCTGGAGATATGGTAAAAGTGCACTACACAGGCTATCTTCTTGATGGAACTGTATTTGATTCGTCTTATAAAAGAAATCAACCTCTAGAATTTCGAGTAGGAACCGGGAGAGTAATTCCTGGATGGGATGAAGGCATAATGCTTTTAAAAACTGGTGAGAAAGCAGAATTAATTATCCCTTCAGAACTAGCTTACGGTGCAAGAGCTAATGGGCCAATTCCTGCAAATTCAATTCTTAGATTCGAAGTTGAACTTGTAGAAATTGAAACAGCCAAATAAGTAATTTTTAAACAAAAAAAGGTGCTGGGTAAAACCAGCACCTTTTTTATTGATTAGGTTGGACTAATTTATAAGTTGTTGATATCTTGTTCAAGCTCTTCTTTAGTCTTCCCTGTTTTAGTTTGAAGCCTTCCTAGCATTTCTTCAAATTTACCTTCAGAATATTGCAAATCATCTTCAGAAACATGCTCAGCATATTTTTGCTTCAACTTTCCTTTATTCTCTTTAAATTTTCCTTCTAACTGTTCTAAGTTCATAATATTAAATTTTTAGATTTGTTACAATGTAATAGACAAATCTTTAGTGAATGTTAACTCACTCCCATTTAACTCAATTTTTAAAAGCCTTTTTGATTTTATTATTGCTTTGCTCTTGTGGAACCACAAAAGCATTAAAAGAAAAGCCTTTTAGTATTAAATTTCTTGATGAATTTATCATCCCAAGCGGCTTTAAGTTTCACCTCTGTAATTGAACTAAAAGGTGATCAATTCTTTAAATAAAATGCCTTAGACATGGAGTCCATTCGTTTCAACGGTGAAAACTATTTAATATCTACCGAGGGAAATATCGAAAATTTCAAATATCGCTATAAATGTATTTAAATAAAGGTGGTTAGATGTTAGTGATTGAATGTTCAATTTTAATCAGCAATTTTTTTTAAGCAACCATTGTTTCAAATCTATTATTCTTAAACCTATTCTTGATATACTACCATAGCTGTACACGAGGAATTAGTTCTGGTTTGTATCGAGTGAATCTCAATAGATAGATGTTAGCGGGTATCTCAATTCTTTTTGGATTGGAATCTTGCGTTTTAATAATGACAATCTTAAATTATTTTTGGATTGTACTTAGAGTATTAGTTGGGATAGGCTTAAAAATTTCTATACTCACGCTAATTGATCTCCCAAACAAAACTGTCTTCATTGATAGGTAGTAGATACCATAAAAGGTATATGGCTTTGTAAACATACTAGTTGTTTACTGTTGGCTTTATTCCTAAGGCTTTTAAATATTAGCCCAAGCGGTTCACCATTCCAAACCTAGCCTCATCATGAAAATAGAAATTTATAGAATCGAACATACCTTAATTTAAATCTTTAGAGGTCAATATTTAAATTCTTACTTTTAGAATTAATAAATATAGGAATATTACGGACATTTTTAAGGGTCAAAACCTTCTAGAGTTCATTGATCGGATTAAAACAAACGAAAACTGCAAGGAGTATTTAGCTGAAATTAAGCTGAAAAGATGGTCTGTTATGCTCGAAATGAGGGCATAAAAGAGCCCTAATAAGAAAGGACTACTCTCGCACTTGCAATATCTGCTTACATCAGGAGTCAGCAACTTCCAATACTTTATTCCACCAAGTGAAGTACGGTAATCGAAAAGCTATCTTCATCACCTTTGAGATAGGAACTAGCACCAAGAGCCCTTTCTGCCAATTACATGTGAGTTTGATATGGTGTGACCGAGAAGACGGCGCGACTTTGGATGCATAAGGGGGAGGCTATGCTATGCGAATTGAGAATTTCTCAGCACAATCCCTACAGTAAATGTTCATCAACCACATAAGCCAGGAAGCAAAGTAGCGACAGACAAATAGAGTGGCTACAGACCCATTTCTAAAGTATATGACATCACACAGATTGAAAGCAACTCGGGATTGGATTTTAAGGCCATACACAAAATGATCCATCAAATAAAATCTTGGATAAGAACATCGCATTCACGGCTAAGCGACTTCAACATAAATAGATATTTTAAGATAAACCGCTATCCGAGCAGAGCAACCATTTTTAATAATTTAATCACTAGTCGGGTCAAAAGGAAAAAAAATATATCATAATCAAATTGACACTATCCCGCTAAGTGTGTAAGTTTAAATACCGAGGGTTAGATTGTTGTTACAATCTAACCCTTTTTTCATAGATCGTTAGGAATTGATTTAAAATAATGCCCCAATTTTTAATTGGCATTGACCACTTTTTGGTGGCTTCCCTTACAGTCAAATATACAGGTTTCATCACAGCATCATCCGTTGGAAAGGATAATTTCCTTTTAGTATATTTTACCATTTAAATTTTCAATAAGATAGGTAGTGTAGATAATCTTACTGATTTCTTGCGGAAACTCAAAGAAGACATTAAGCTCCTCCCAGTTATCTCTCCAACTTTTCACGGCATAAGAATACTTATGATTCCATTTTTCAGCAAAGTCCTATAAAGCCTGTTTAGCGGCTTGTTGATTAGGTGCATTGTAGAAATTTTTCATATCCCTTGTAAATGCTTTTTTATTTTTCCATACTACATACCTACATGCGTTCCTTATTTGATGCACTACACAAATTTGTGTTTTAGACTCTGTGAATACGTTTTTGATGGTATCCGTAAAACCATTTAAATTATCCGTTGCTGTTATAAGTATACCTTCTGTACCTCTTGCTTTTATATCAGTCAGTACGCTAATCAAGAAAGCTGCTGATTCATTTTTACCAAGCTATAAGCCTAAGACTTCTTTTTTACCATCCCTGCGTAGACCAACAGCTATATAAATGGTTTTGTTGATTACTTGAGAATTTTCTCTTACTTTAAAAACAATACCATCCATCCAAACAATCAGGTAAACAGGCTCTAAAGGTCGACTCTGCCAGGCGACTATGTCACCAGAGACACGCTCTGTAATTCTGGATATGGTTGATGTAGAAACATCAAAATTATACACCTCTCGGATCTGTTCTTCAATATCGCTATTACCCATGCCCTTAGCATAAAGAGAGATGGTTACATTCTCTATCCCATCAACTATATTCCCACGCTTTGGAACAAGCATAGGGTTAAATGAGGATTCTCTGTCTCTGGGAACAGCTATCTCCATCTCTCCTAAAGTGGTCTTTATCCGTTTAGAGGTAAATCCGTTGCGGGCATTGGTACTTTTTGATGTTTGATGCTTTTTGTAATCAAGGTGACCATCGAGTTCACCTTCCAGCATCTTTTCTATGCCTTGCTTTTGTATTTCCATGAGAAACCCGTAAGATCTGCTCCAGTCTCAAACTGCTTAAGGAAATCATCATTCAATAAATCGTCTTTGTTCATAATGTGTAAAATTTAAAATTAATAAAAAATATCGGGGGTCATGACCCCCCGATATTTTTTTACTTATACACTTTACGTTATAGTCCCATCAAATTGTATGCAACTAACTACTAATCTCTATAAATCTTATCTAATGTTGTTTAGCTCAAAGGGAGTTTTTAAAAAAGCTTTTTCAACTTCTACATCTTTTGTATATGTGATCTTCGAGGGAAGTTTAGATTTGATTTAAAATGTCGTATCAAATAATGTCGAAACAAATGATATTTGACATCAACACCAAACTGTTTAAGCGCCCATTCTCAAGCATCTAAATACCCGAAATAGAGGTTTATACTTTAATTGACTTAATCTCTCAATACTCGAAGGATCTATTGGGTTATTATCCTTGACCTAGGCTCTTCGGCTCGTCTGTCAGCAAACCATTCATACCATGTTGCAAATATTGTTTTGTCCAATGCAGCAGGTTCTTAGACTAATGTTCAAATATTCTGCGAGAACTCTTCTTGTTAAAAACCGCTTAGCTAGGAGTGATTCTAAACAGATTAGCATTTTTTCAAACCTAAGATTGGATTGTTTCCTTCGAAATAATTTTAGTTCAACCAAACTTTCTTTAATCGAAAATTCACATGATTTTGATATAGAAAAGAAAACCACATTAACTGTTTAAAATGGTGTAAGAATGTATTTATAATTTATAATAGAAATTTTAGTTAATTATCATTGTTTTAGATTGCTATAATTGTATGCTTTTAAAACTAAATTAAATAGTTGTTAATGAATACAATTATTGTTAAATTTATAACAAATATGGTTAATATTTATTCACTTAATAATTATTTGATCATTCAAAAATTAAATAGTAGTAAATTTTTGCTTTTTCATATAGTTCATTATTTGATTAGCGCAATCTTTAGCAGTATTTTTTGAGGTATCTACAGTAATATCATAGTTTACTCCTTTATAAACTGTGTCATAATGACTTCTTGCGTGTCCTTTTGGCGATGTAGCTCTGTTTGCTTCTCGTTCTTCTAGTAAAGTTAGCGGAATGTTAACTTTTACATAAACTGCTTTGTAGTCTTTTAAAGCATTTGTTAAATGTGGCATCCAGTTTTTTTCATACTGAATATAATCTACAATAACATTGTTTCCGTTTTTTACAAAAGCTGCAATGGCATCGTTCATTCCAAATACAATATTGCGTCCTTTTTCTCCAAAATATAAATGGAATAGTGGATTTCCGTCTTCATCTTCCGAAGGTTCGCCCCACAAAACTTCTTTTCGATCATCTTCTTGTCCTAAGAAATATCGTTGTGGCGCCATTGCTACTAAGATTGAATCAATGCCCATTGCCATGTAAGGTTCTTTTAGGGCTTCTTGTAATGCTTTTTGAATGCTTGTTTTTCCTGCAACTGAAGGACCGTTTAGTATGACAGCTATTCCTGATTTTGTTTTTTCCATAATTAATTTATAAATTTTTACATTGGTTTATTAGATCGGTAGTAGATGCGTCTAATCGATTTAGAAAATCTACTCCTTTTTTAGTGTATTTAGTTATTTGTGCTATGTGTTCTTTGTGTTTTTTATAATCAGATCCTTTGACAATTTTGTACGGATGAATGGTTTTTAATAGTTCAAAAAAAATGTCTCCTGCATGTAGAATTACATAATCCACAGGCTTAAAACCGTTGACCAATTTTGCTCTATCCATTTCTCCCTGAATAGGTCTTTTGTCTCCTTTGATAGCGCGAATATCTTCATCAATGCTCACTAACACGATGAGAACATCTCCTTTTTCTTTCGCGTGGTAAAATAATTCTAAATGACCATAATGCAACAAGTCAAAACAGCCTGAAGTCAGAATTATTTTTTTATTTTTTTGTTTCAAATCTGCCACTATTTCTTTTATTTCTGACAGGTCATTTTTGGGCGTTAATATGTTGTTTACCATTGTTAACTATTTTTATTATGTAATATTTGTGTTGTCTTTTCCATCGCAGGAAAAAGATAGATGATCACAGAAAATACGAGTATGTACGCTATAAAAGTCCATGCCCATTCTATCCCAAATTTCGCAGCAATAAATCCACCAAGCAACGCTCCCAAAGTAGCTCCCAATTGGTTGAATAAGGAACGTACCGAAAGCATAGTAGAACGTTGCTCTTCTTTTACATTTTCGTGAAAAATTGCTAAAATTGGTGCCATGGATAATCCAGAGCATAACAACATCATCATGTAGAACAGGAAAAACAGGTATACTTGACCAATCATTGCGAGACAGATAAAACTTATTCCCATGAGTAATTGAACCGACAACAACATCCATTTGTAATTGTAACTGAAACGTTGTAATACTTTTGACGACAGTCGTTGTCCTATGGCCATGGTAAAGAAACTTAACGAACTTAGCAAACCAAATAGCCAAATATCTGAACTAATATCTACCAATAAAGCCAATTTGGGTTGCCAAAAATTATCTAATGACATAAAGGTGGCACCAAAAATAAATTGCAATAAAAACAGCAAGAGTAATATTGGTGTGTTTTTAATTGACGAAAAGGCTTTTCCGATAAAGTCTTTCATTTTGTTAAATACGCCTCGTTTTTGTTCTTTTTCTGTATGTTTTTGAATGATTACAGATTCTTCAATGACAAAATAGGTGAGTCCTATATGAAATATGGTGAGTACTCCCATAATAATGAAATTCATATCATAGAAGTTTATGTAGCTAGTATTTTCGCTCACGCTTTGAAACCAAAGTGGTATAAAGCCTGCCAAAATAGTGCTAATTCCCAATCCTATGGCACTATACGAAAGTATGATTGATTGATATTTTACATATTGTGAGCGTTCGGAATCAGTAGTTACTTTATTAAATTGTTCAACAAAAAGCGCATCGAGTGAGCCAGAAACCAATGCTTTGCTGAGTCCATTTAAAATCATCACTACAAAAATCCATTCAAACGCTTGTAAGAGCCAAAAACCAAAAGCTGCAAATACAGTTATCAATTCTCCCAGAATAAAAACTTTTTTTCTCCCTAGTTTATCAGCTAACGAACCAAAAGGAACTTCAAAAATAAGCGCACTAACAGTTGTAGCTGCGGCGAGAATACCAATGCTTGCTAGAGAAAAGTTTTTTCCAATAAGCATTAAATAAAACACCGGCATTTTCAATCCAAAGATAATGGCCATTGAACAATTAACGATAATGTATTTTGTCATTAACTTCTTCATTCCATAAATGCTAATTGGTTGTTATTCTCTCTTACAAATTGCATTATTTCGTTGTTTAATTTTCTTGGAGATGTAAGTGGAATAAAATGCCCGTGATTTTCAAATTTTAAAGTTTTATGGTTTGGAATTGTCTCTAAGTTTCTAATATCAGCTTCACCAATAACACTATCTTCAGAACCGTAAATGATAAGTGTATGTGTAGCTATTTTGGATAAATTTTGACTGATATTGAAGTTTTCCAAATAATCATAATAATGTTTTAAAATTCCGAGATTAGTGTGTGCGCCAATTTTTTCAATAACGGCTGATTTGTTTTGGAAAATAATATCTAAATAGCCTTTGTAAGATTCCAACTCGTCTTGCAATGCAATAGTTTTGCTAAATACGTCTTGGTTAAAACTCGCGGCTGTACTAATTAACACCATTGATGTAACTAGTTCAGGATATTTTATGGCCAATTCCATCGCAAAACAACCTCCTAACGACCAACCCACTATTGGAATATTTTCCAGCACTAATGTATCTATCACAAAAGCCACAATTTCATTGATAATTTCTGTTGAAGTGATATTCATTTCCGAAAAGGAATTATTCATGTGACCAGGATACAACGGAATATATACTTGATAATTATTTTTGATCAGAAAATTGAGTTGCTGAATCCACACGTTCGGATTTGAGTTTAAAGGTGGTAATAAAAGTATTTTATTTGCCTTTTCTTCTGTTGAAAACCAGTGCAATTGATCTTCCGTTGATGTTTTAATTTCAGCAAGTAATTTTCCCGATTTAAAGTCAGACTCTCGTTGCTTTTCTTGCTTTGTTTCCAATTGTATAGCATCTCCAAGCGGTTTCTTTCCTGCACTGATTTCTTCGGCAAGTTTGTGAAGCGAATTGAATTTGAATAAATCTTGCGGTTTTAGTTGTGGTGATAATTCTTTAAAATTATTCAAAATTTTAATCGCAGATAATGAATCTATTCCGTAAACCTCAAGTCCCTTGTCACCATCTATTTCTTCAATTTCATATCCTAATAAATCAGCAACACTTTCTTTTAATTTTAGTAAGATTGAAACTTTAAGCGAGTCTTGTGAACCTTTTTTGGAAGTTAATGTATTTGCCGTTTTTTCAGTTATCCAATATGATTTTCTATCAAAAGGATATTCCGGTAATGCTATCGGAGCATATGAAAATGCAGCTTGTTGATGTCTAATATTCTCTTTTTTCAACCATTGTTGAATAATTTTCTGTTCCGATTCAGCAAGTTGTGTAACCGATTGCTTTTCTACAAGAAATGAATTCGCATTCTTTTTAAAACGCTGTAATGCTTCTTTTAATGCTTTTTCTAACTCCGATTTACTTTTTGCAATAATCGCAATTCTATAGTCAAACAATGCTTTTAAAGGCGATAATTGTTCGCTAAGTATTTGAAGCTGAGTTTCTGGTAACTCTTTTACAAACGTTTTATATTGCTTCAACACTGCTTTCATACTTTGCTTTGTATGTGCAGCCATGTAAAATGCATACGTTTTTGTTTCGCTGTTATAATCTGTTGATTGCGTGTGTTTTCGTAAGAGTAAGTGACTATTAGACCCTGTGAAACCAAACGTACTAACGGCAGCTAAATTTTTCTCAGCAGGCCAAGGAATTGCAGTTTCATTCAATTTAAAATTACTAAAATCGATCATTTTATTTTTCGTGCCAATTGCTGGTGCTGGAGGAATTGTTTCATGTTGAAATGCTAACAATACTTTGAGAATACTTGCCAAACCAGAACAAACAAGTGTATGTCCAATGACCGATTTTGAAGCACCTAAATAACATTCGTAAGAAGTGTCAATGTTTGTAAATGCACCAACCAAACCTTTCATTTCTATAGGATCGCCAATTTTGGTTCCCGTTCCATGCGATTCTACCAAAGCAACATCATCCAAAGGAATTTTATTATTTTTATAAATTTTCGTGATCAATTCTTCTTGCGATTTGCTGTTTGGCGCCATCAATCCGTTGCTTTGCCCATCATGATTGCACTCAATAGCTTCAATACTTCCGTAGATTTTTAAATTGAGTCGTTTTGCTTCGGAAGCTTTCATCAGTATAATTGCAGCAGCACCTTCTGACGGAATAAAACCATCGGCATTGTCATCAAAAACCTGACATTTCCCAATTGAAGATGCCATGTTTGATTGCTGTGAGAAGTTAAAAATTTCAGGAGTTGAAAACACCGATACTCCACCCACAATGGCTGCACTACAACTATTCGATTGAATATTAAGATATGCTTGATGAACTGCCGTCAACGAAGAAGAACATGCAGTGTCAATACTAATTGATGGTCCTTTAAAGTCAAAGAAATAGGAAATTCTTCCTGCCAAGGATGAATAGGCATTTCCTAAAAAACTAAAGGTATGAAATGATTGTTCGGGATGTTTAGCCATTTCAAATTTATAATCGCCTGGAAGTCCCGTAACAAATACACCACAGTTTTGATTTTGCAATTCTGAAACAGATATATTGGCATTATCAATAGTATGTTGTACAGTTTCAATCAAAATGCGTTGTTGCGGATCCATACTTTTGGCTTCATTCGGAGATATTCTAAAAAAAGAGGCATCAAAATCAGCGATATTTTCTAAAAAACCTCCTTTTATGTCAGATGCTTCATCTTTCCAACGTTCTCCTTCAGTAATGCAGTTTTCATTAGTTAAAAGATTGTTCCAATATGCATCTATGGTGGGCGATTTTGGCAAACGAGCCGACATTCCAACAATAACGACGTCGGTATCTTTTAGTGAATTTTCTTCTGTTTTTCCTGAGTCTTTCTCTAGTTTAAAAATTTCTTTATTGTTTGAAGGCAATTTTCTTTCTATAAATTGAATAAATTTTGTCAGTGTGATGCTTTCAAAAATATTAATTGGATTTAAAGTCGTTCCTAATTTTTTATTGATGATTCCGACGATTTGATTTGCCAGTATAGAATCTACGCCCAAAGAAGCCATTTCTGCGTCTATTTCCAATTCTTCCTTTGGACACAGCAATACTTCTGAGAATATAGTGATGATTGTTTTTCGTATTTTCATGTATGTATGTTTTAAATCGAGATACTTTTTTTTAAAATGGTTAGCTTATTAATTGCGCATCTTTTGCATTTTCAAACCAATATTTTTTAGTATCAAATGAGTAGGTTGGTAGTGGAATTCGGTTGTAGTTTTTAGCGGTATACAACATGTTCCAATCGGGCGTTTTTCCCTCCAAATAAGCAGTTTTGCAAGCGTTTAGCATTTGTGTGTCATTTACAGATGAAAGATCAGTTGTAAAAACCGTTTGTAATGGTTTTATACGCTCAATAGTTGTAAAATCTTGTTCTTGTAAATTAGTGATCAATTCGTCCATATCTTTTACAATCCATGCCAAACGATATTCCAAATGATCTCTTCCTTTGTTTAAGGTGTACGCAATATTGCCGAGCGTAATATGTTCTTCTAAAGATGTTTTTTGTAATGCATCTTTCATGTTTTTGCACATATTTTGAAGCGATTTCAAAGATTTGGCAGACATTGTAATTAAATGATGCGATTTTTGCGTTGCTCGTTTCTGAAAAGTGTTGGGAGCTTCTCGTAGTACAACATGCGCATTAGAACCACCAAAACCAAAAGAACTGATACCTGCGACCAATTCATTGTGCGGACTTTCCCATTTTTTACTTTCAGTTAGAAGTGAAAACGGCGAATCCTTCAAATTGATATACGGATTTTGTGATTGAAAGTTGATGTTTGCAGGAAGTTGTTTGTGCTTAAACAGCAATAATACTTTTAAAAGTGAAGCTATTCCTGCTGCAGGTTCTAAGTGACCTATATTCGTTTTTACGGCTCCTAACGCAATAGATTTTGATGGTTTTTCAGGGCAAAGTTTCGTCCAAGCTCTTTTTAATGCATCAATTTCAATAGGATCTCCTAGTTTTGTTCCTGTTCCGTGCGTTTCTATATAACTTACTTTTTTTGCCATTTCTGGAGAGTATGCTTTTACCAATAATTCTTCTTGCGCTATAGGATTTGGCGCAGTTAGCGAGTTGGCTTTTCCTCCATGGTTTTCTGTAGAAGCGTCAATAACAGCATGTATAGTATCATTGTCTTCAATCGCTTTTTGCAATGGTTTTATCAATACACAACCAACACCTTCGGCTCTGACATATCCGTCTGCATTTTCATCAAAAGTTGCACATCTGTAATTTGGCGACAATACGCCCATACTTTTGGCTGCATCCGAAATTATATTGTCTATAAGCAGACTAACACCACCAACCAATGCGTATTCACATTCTTGATTTTCAAGTGCCATAATTCCTCTGTGAAGTGCTACCAATGCACTTGAGCATGCAGTATCAATGGTTTGACTTGGTCCTCTAAAATCTAGAATGTATGAAACTCTGTTGGCAAGCATGGCGTGTGCATTTCCTGTGGCTGCATACGGATGACTACTTTGTCCCCAATTTTGCAATAATGTTTGGTAATCATTGAATTGCACGCCTGCAAAAATACCAACTTTTATCAATTCTTTTGGTGCATATCCTGCATTTAAAAAGGTATTGTAACTCGCTTGTAAAAAGAGTCTGTGTTGCGGATCCATCAGCATGGCTTCTCTGGCAGAAAGTCCAAAGAATTTAGCATCAAACATCTCGATATTGTCTATTACACCAGCAAAATATTCTTCACCTTCCCAACGTGCTACTTTTTTAATAGCGCTTTTTTTGTTTTTTAATAAGTTCCAAAAATCATCCAAGTTTTCTCCACCTGGCATTTGTCCGTCCATTCCAATTATAGCATATCCTTTTGCTATTTTTTCAGGAAGTTCTTGTTCGTTGGTTTTTTCTTGGGTTGTACTAGCATCGTCTTCATTGTTTTCATCTTCGGAAAAACCAATTCCTTCTTCAAACAGATATTCCGAAAATTTTAATAGCGAAGTATATGAGAAAAAGATGCTTGGCGGCACACTTGTCTGAAAAGTTTTTTCAATGTCGGTTGCCATTTTTTGCAACATTACAGAACTCATTCCCATGTTTCCCCAACTGGTATTGTCATCAATTTCATCTTCAGATAATTCTGTTATAGCGCTTATGATGGCAATCATTTGTGATTTGATTTCCGCTAATGATTTTTTAGTCAAAGTTGTTTTTTGTGCTGCTTTTTTTGTTGGAATGACAGCATTGACTTCCATTTTATCGAAAACCGTTTTTATTTTAGCGACATCACCTTTAAGTGCCATAAGTTGTGCAGTTTCAGAAGTTGCACTGTTGATGAGATCAATACACATTTTAAAGCCTTCATCAAAGTTAAAAGGTGCTATTCCGTAGGTGTTAAAAATATAAGCTGATAAAGAAGTGTACGCCAGCATCTTTTCTCTTGATTCTTCTGATTCATCAATCCAAAGTGGCCAATTTATTGACAAGGAATGTCCGTGCGCTTTTCCGCGTGCTACCAATTCGTTTCTGTATGCGGCAAAAGTATCTAGGTAACGATTCGCACTGACATAATCTGCCTGCCCAACATTTCCTAAAATGCTTGACATTGAAGAGAATAGCGTGAAAAAATCTAGTTCTAAATTTTTTGTAAGTTCATGCAAATTATTTGCTCCTTGTACTTTAACTGCCAATACTTGCTCAAAATCTTCCCTGCTTTTGTCTTTGAATAAATGATCTTTCAATACTGCTGCCATGTGAATAATTCCACGCACATTCGTATGTGCTTCAGTAATTTTAGCAATCGTTTTTTGCAGCTGATTTTTATCTGTAATATCAGTAGAAAAATAGCTAACTTTTCCTTTGCCAGTATTTAATTTTGCTAGATTTTGCTCTTTTTCATCACTCAATATTGATCGTCCTAATAGAATGATTGTTGCATTATAGTTAGTTGCCAAACGATTTGCCAATGCCAATCCGATCATGCCCATTCCGCCAGAAATAATATAGGTACTGTTTTCTTTGAAACGATTTTTAGAGTCGGAAAAAGTCGAAGTCGCCATGATGCGTTCTTCTCTTTTTTGTTCGCTTCTTCGTATGTGACTGTACGACGTTGCTGTTGTACCAAATTCCTCTAAAATTACGTTCAAAAGTGCAGCAGGTTTCTTTGCTAATTTGGATGTAATTTCTAATGTTTTTGTTTGTATTGTATCTTGTTTTTCTAGCATTATTGTATGAAAAACTCCACCAAGTGCGCGTGGTAGTAATTGTTCTTTTTTCCATGATTTTTTTACAATATGAATTAAATGAACATGTAGCGAAGTTTGTAAAACCGCTTTGCTAATGGCAAAAATTACGCTCTTTACATCATCATTTTCCGATGCATAATACACAAAGTGTAATTTGGAAATAGCGTGAGTATCGGCGATTTCTTCAAATGCTTTAACATACTCTTTTTCGTCAGTAATGTTTAATTCAATAGAATTATTGCGCACTTTATAGTTCGTTCCTGCTTTGATGTTGATGTAATTTTTTTCATCACGAATTGGAAACATTTTTTCGTTCCCTAAAAACAGAATGACTTTATCTTTAAGTGAATGATCGCTAGCATGCGTTGGTATGTTTTTTTCGATCCACTGTGGCGCCAAGAGAATTTTAGGCGTATCCGTTGTTTCTTTTTTACTAATTTCTTTTGTGATTGCTTCTTTTTCTTCAGTTTGATTCTTCTCAAGAGAAATCCAATATTCCTTGTTACTAAAAGGATAATTGGGAAGTTGAAGAATCGATTTTACAGGAAATATAGAAGCGAAATCGCTCTTTTTTCCAGTCACGTAATTTTTTAAAGTTTGTTGCAAACTTGAATCTGGATTCAAATTTTTATCAATATAAATACCTGAATCTTCTTGTTGTTTGAGCGCTAGTTTTAAGTTTTCAACAGCATCAACTATGTAACAAACTCGCAATGGAAAATGTTCTCTAGCACAGCTCAGCGTATACGCCAAACTGTACATGTCTACTTCCGAATTTTCGGAGATAAATGCTTGCAAATCTTGAATTCGTTGCGCAAGAGCTTTTTTATTTTTTGCTGAAATCGGAATGATATATTGTGGAAATTCCTGCTTTTTGACTTGCTTTTGACGACATTCTTGTAAAATAAGATGTGCGTTAGATCCGCCTGCGCCAAAGGAACTCAATCCTGCAAATCGAACATCGTTGCGCTTCCATTTTTGCGTTTTTTTGTTTAGCACAAAAGGTGTGTTTTCAAGATGAAGATCTGGATTTTCGATGGTGCAACCTATTGTTGGCGTAATTGTTTTGTGCTGTAATTGTAATAGTAATTTTATCAATCCTGCAAAGCCTGCTGCTGCTTCTAAATGTCCAATATTAGATTTTATGGCTCCAAGCGTAATGGATTTTGCATTTGTACGTTCTTTGTACACTTTTTGCAATCCTTGTATTTCAATAGGATCGCCCAATGCAGTTCCAGTTCCATGAGTTTCTATGTAATCAATATCATTGACTGAAATAGCTGCTTTTTTTAGTGCTTTCCCTATAACATCTGCTTGTGCTCTTACGGAAGGAACCGTAAATCCGCTACTTTTTCCACCAGAGTTCACTGCTGTAGAACGTACAATTCCGTAAATTTTGTCATTGTCTTCAATAGCTGTTTCTACACGTTTTAGAATGACTGAAACAACTCCTTCTCCAGGCACATAGCCGTCAGCTTCAATTCCGAAACTATGACATCTTCCAGTAGGACTCAAAAATTTTCCTTGCGATAAAAGTTTGTATTTCGCAGAATTCGGCATAATATTAACGGCACCAGCGACAGCAACTTCTATTTCTTTGTTGCGAAGACTATTTGAAGCCAAATGAAGTGATGTTAACGATCCTGAACACATGCTGTCTAGTGTTAAACTAGGTCCTTTAAAATCAAAAGTATATGATACTCTGTTGGCAATTGATGCCAACGAACCACCTAATGCTCCTGTAGGATTGTGTAAATCTTGATAATGTCCGAACATTGTGGCAATGAACACTCCAACTTCTTTGGTTGGCGAAGTAAAATATCCTGAGTTTTCTAAGGCTTGGTATGTTTGGTGTAATAATCGTCGTTCTTGCGGATCGATCAGCTTTGCTTCTACAGGCAACATGTTGAAAAATTGCGAATCAAATTCTTTGGCTTTTTTTATAAATCCTCCATGACGTCCATAACTTTTAGCACTATTATTTTGGTCAGTAGTATATGTTTCTTTCCAGTTCCATCTGTTTTCAGGAATTGGCTCTATAGCACATTCTTCATCCAAAAGTAATTGCCATAATTCTTCAGAAGAGTTTGCGCCAGGAAATTCTCCTGAAAATCCTACAATCGCAATATCATTTGTTCTGTATTCTTGCTGTTGCGAACCTTTTTTACGAGTTTTTTTCTTTTTGTGTGGTTTGTTTCCGTTTAGCTTTATTGGCGAACTTACTTTTTCAGTTTCATTAATTTCTTCCGAATGTTGAAGTGATAAAACGGCTTCTACAGAAGTTTTATGTTCGGTCCATAAATAATCTGCAATTTGTTGTATGGAAGCATATTCAAACAATAAAGCTTTGGAAAGTGTAATGTTTTTATGCGCTTTTAACTGTCTGGAAATTGCCGTACTTATGTTGATACTTATCACAGAATCGATTCCTTTTTGTAAAAGATTGTCTTCGTCATCAATATTTTTTAATCCAGAGTATTTGACAACAATTTTTTGAATCCAATCTTTAACTCCTCGTAGGTTTATCGTAGTAGATTTGGCTGTTTTTTCTGGAATGGCAGGAGTTGCTGTTTCTTGACGTACTATTTTTTCGGATTTATCCGATTTACCCAAAATACCCGTAATTTCTACAGTATAGTTTTCCTCTAAAAATGTTTGTAAATCTGCAACTGAAGCATATTCAAAAAGTAATGCTTTGCTAAGTTTTACGGTATTGTTGGTTTTCTTTAAATCAGATTCTATCACAGATACAATACTTATGGCTGTAGGAGAGTCTATTCCTAAGGTTATTAATGAAGTTTCAGCATCGTATCCTTTTAAGTGCGAACATTTGAAGACTATTTCTCGAAGCCAAGCTTCTATGTTTTCTGTTATTTTAAGTGTTATTTGATTTTTAACTTCTGATTGCGTTTCCTCAATAGTTTGATAAGTAGTAATATCTAAATCACCTTTGTAGATGATCGTTTGAAAATGAGAACTTTCCAGTGCTTTTTCCATGGCAAGGCATGCTTTTTTGTAGTTCATCGGAAGTAATTTTGATTGATCTTCCATCTTCATGCCATCTTCACTTTCCCACAAACCCCAATTTATAGTTTTCCATATTGTGTTTTCTGATGAATGTGCTTCGTTGTAATAGTTCGCAATATGATCAATACATGAATTTGCAGCAGCATACGCGGTTTGTCCAAAATTCCCCAAAACACTTGTTAGTGAACTGAATAAACAAATGAAGTTAATCGGTTTTTGCGTTGTAATTCTAGCTAAATTTAATGCGCCAGCAACTTTTGGTTGTAATGTTTCTACGAGATGCGTTTCGGTCATGGTATCAAAAAGCGCATCTTTTAAAACGCCTGCCAAATGGAAAATTCCGTCAATGTTGCCTTCTTCTTTTTCAATATATGTCACTGCAGATTGCAATGTGTTATAATTAGTTACATCAACTTTAAGATACGTATGTGCACCAATATCTTTCAGTTTTTGCGATAGTTTTGGTGTGAGCGGACTTCTACCAGAAACATATATTTTGGCTTGATATTTTTTAGCCAAATACGAACACAATTGACTTCCAACACCACCTTTTCCACCAAGAATGAGATAGGTTCCTCCTTTTTTGATAGCATTTTTTGAGTTGGAAATTGAAGTATCAGTAGCTGCATAAACTATTTTTGAAAGTGTACTTTTATGAAATGTAAATGCAGTTGACGACTCAGAAATACATGTACTTATAGCTGCTGTTAACGAACCAGAAATAGAAGCTGCTTTTATAGTTTTATAGTGAAACTGACTTGTTTCCTTAACCAATGATTTTGCCATTCCATCTATCAATCCTTGTAAGAAATAATTCTCTGGAGAAAGCGTTATAAGGGTTATTTTGATTCCGTGTGCTCTTATAGTTTTTAGTAATTTGAAATAGGCTAATGCTGATGATTTTATTGTTTCAAAGTCAATATTTTCATTTGCTTGATGGTAGCCAAAAGCATTTATAATTATTGTTTTTCCGTGTAAGGATTTGGCAATTTTTGTAGTATTCATCGTTGCAAGCGAACAATGAATGGTCTCAATATTTTCTGATGCAGCTTTACGTAACAAATGCGATGCATCGGTTAACATAAGGATACTATTACAATCTATATGTTTTGGTAAGCTATCTATTGGTGTAGATGTTATGTTAAAAGTTTTCATGCGTATATATTTCAGTATCAATACATTTCAGAAGCTATAAGATGCGTACTAATTGATGTATTAATTATTATAAAAAACAAGTTACTTGATGTAGCGTCCGTCTAAAAATTTCATTGCTAAATCAATATAATTTGGATATTCGGAGTGTCGGATAGATTCAAAGAAGAGCATTTCTTTGGTGATGAGATGCACACCTTCTTTTTCCATTCGTTTTAAACCTAGTTTATGGTCTTTTTTGTTTCGTGCAGAGCAAGTATCTTCTAAAACATAAACTTCTTTCCCCATTTTTTGAAGTCCCAATGCAGATTGTAACAGACACACATGTGTTTCGGCTCCAGCCAATACAAATTGTGTACAGCCACTATTTAGAATTTGATCTCTGATATTTTCGTGTTTAGAAAAGTCAAAATATGTTTTTTCAAAATAGGTAGCTTTTTCAGCAACTTCTTTAAGCGTTTCTGACGAAGCTCCTAATTTTTTATGTTCTATGATAATAGTTGATAAGTCAAAAGATTTGGCAACATCTACTAACCAACGACAGTCATTTAGCAATTGTGTTCCGTTCATTAAAATTGGTATCAATTCTAATTGCATGTTAAATACAACTAGGCAGGTGTTATTTTTTTCTAAAAGCATAGGTATTTTTTAGTAATTATTTGATTTGAGAAGTTTTAAATCCCATAAATGTTTTTATAGTGTTGAAATGATTGTGCGCAGCAGTGTGATTTTTAAAGGCATGTTCTACGCCTAATTGTTCTGCTATGACCAATCCAGAAACAATAGCACCTTCGTGTCCTGTCAAACTGGTATCTGTTCCACAAAACCAACAATTATTTTTTCCTTGAATGTGATGAATGTTTTGTCTACGTTGAAAATCCTCTGGACGCAATTTTGGAAGTTTCCATGAGCGTTCTGCCTTTATTTTTTCAGGATTTATGGTTTGGTATGGATCAAACGTTACCAACAACGGATCTTCAAATTTGTGATAGTCTAAAAGGTTATTGTAAATACGAGTCAAGCTACCAGATTGATGCTTGTTTTCTTCCAAGTCAAACGCTGCTGGCATGCTAAATTCAAAATACTCGTCATCATTTTCTTTGTTAATTATTTCGCCATCAGTATGCATATAACTTTCAACAGGTGCATATTCAAATTTTCCGAGAAAACGTTTGTAAATTGGCGAACTATCTGTTAATAATTTTAGCGTAATATCAGCATGTGTAGCAAACACAACAGCATCAAAGGATAGCGTTTTTCTGTTCAGTAATAATTCTACACCATTATCGGTAGGAATCACTTTTTCAATTCTAGCGTTGAGATGAATTTTATCTTTTAATTCTTCTTCGATTACTTCAATATATTTTGAAATTCCGCCTTTTACTTTTAGCCAATATCCTGAAGAAAACAACGACAAAAAGTTCATGTGAAACGAAAATGCTACATACATTAAATTGTATTCTTCCACAGGTGCATTGCAACCCAAATAAATGGTCATTAGTGGATATAATGCTTTGTGAATGAATTGTGAAGAATAGTTGTTTTCTTTTAGAAAGTCTCCAATACTAATATTTTTATAGAGCTCATCATCCGATTCAATAACATCTTCCATTTCGGAATGAAATCGCTCAAATTCATCGTTTAATGCTGCTCGGAGTTCTCCAGAAACATTAACATTGCTCCAACAAGTATCGTCTTTTTCAAAACATGATCTGAATGAAAGTGGTGCAATGAACGATTCTATCTCTAATAATTTTAAAAGCGCGCAAAAATTAGGAGATATTTTTCTGTTAAAATATTCAACGCCCATATCAATATGCGCTTCTCCTTCTTTTAAATTTAGGGTGTGACTATATGCGTGTCCGCCCAAATTACTTTCTGCTTCAAATAATGATATATCATGTTTTTTATGTAATGCCCAAGCAGCTACAACGCCACTTCCGCCGCCGCCAATGATGGCTATTTTTTTTGTGTTCATTTTGTTAGTTTGGTTTGTTAATGATTTTATTCGTCATGCGTGTTAGGATGTTTCCAGGTCCGATTTCTTCGAACATAACATCAGGATGCTTTTTATATAATGTTTCAATGGTTTGATACCATCGAACTGGTTTTATCAGTTGAAAACTCATTTCTTCCAGCAAAAAGTTTTTGTGAATTGCATCTGCACTCGATGTTGAGATTACAGGAATTGAAGGCTCATAAAATGGAGTTTTCATCAATACTTGATTGAATTCTTCTCTGGCAGTTTCCATATATCTAGAGTGAAAAGGACCACTTACGGACAATTGAACACACGTAAAACCTTGTGCTTCCAATACAGGAATTACATTTTCAATACTTTTTGCTTTTCCACTGAGTACCGCTTGTTGTTGGGTATTGATATTGGCGATGTCAATATCTAGAAATTCATGATGAATTAGAATATCTGAAAGTTCATCAATTTTATCTCCAATGACTGCAATCATGCCACCACCAGAAGCATCCTCCATAAGTTTTCCCCTTTTGGCAACGATGGTAAGTCCTTGTTCCAAGTCAAAAACTTCAGCAGCAAACAATGCAGCGTATAATCCTAAACTATGACCAAGTACAAATGCTGGATTTCCCCCTTGTTGTTGCGTATGATTCATGTATGCCAAACAGCTTACAAAAAAGATAGCTGGTTGCGTAAAACTCGTTTTGCTTAGTTGTCTTTTGGAATCTTGCAAGCAAAGGTCTTTTATGGAATAGCCTAAGGTTTGATTGGCTATTTCGCATTGTTTGGGAAATTTTGAAAAAAGGTCTTCTCCCATACCTATAAATTGCGATCCTTGCCCAGGAAACATATATGCTTTTTTCACGTGTAAATTTTAATAATTAATTAAATACAGATTTATTTCTCTCTAGGATTAGTTCAGTTTGTAAGCGACAAATTCTTCTTGCGGGGCCTCCAACTTTGTGTCACGTGCTACTTCTTCTGGTTGTGCATTGAATAATTTCTTTTCAATGTTTACAGATGTCAATCCTTTTACTTCTATAATTAATTGGTTTTTTGCATCTGTGAAGTAAAGGTCAAAACTTACATAATTAGTCGTTTTTCCGCCTTGTGAATTGTGTATACAATAGCAATAAATGACCTCATTATACGGAAGTCTGTGAATTGATAATGCTTCTAAATGATACGGAACCATAATGCGATCTTCTTGAAGATGTTTGTGCAATTCTGGCATTAAAATGGCTAATTGCAAACCACTGTCAATAATTGCTGGCGAAAGATCCATTCCCCAGTTTTCTGATACCGTAATGCAACCTTTTACAAGTTTATTGCTTATTTGTGCCCATTGCAAACCTTGCATTGGCTGTCCGTAATCATATCCTTTTTTTCTGAAATAGCTATATATTTCTTCTTTTTCCAACCAATTGGTGTACGAAACATTTTTATGAAATGTGTTGCGCTTTTTAGAAGTTGATTTTGCACTGACTTCGCCCGAACAGATCGTTTTACTACCGTTTGAGATTAAAGAGAAACTATCCAAATCACTACGTAATGAACCTTCATGAACGTTGTACAATATCTCTTTCCATACCACATTTCGTAATTGTGTATGATTGTTTTGAGCTAAAAGCGAAATTACCCAAGTAGCAGGAACAATTTCACTATTGTATATTTTATGCTCTTTTGCTAAGTGTTCAATGTTTGAGAAATTGGCAGTTTTTGAAGTTACCCAAAAGCGATTGTCTTCAAAAGAAAATTTAGGCAATGAAACCACTGTTCTTGTCGGATACAATTTTTTCCAATTTATTTCTGCTCCTTTGTTATAGGCAGTTGCCAATTCTTTTGATTTTTTTGAACTATTTAATATTTCGTCTGTAATAATATTATACGACTTGGTTTCCGTTTGGAATTCCGCATGATTGAATTCTTGAACATCAATGTGTAATTTTTTCCTAAGATTTTTTATGGAGGATACGACAAATGCTTTTCTGTATTTTAAATGATCTCGTGTGCACGCCAATGTATAGGAAATTGCCGCTAACGAAAGCTCCTCTTTTTTGTTGTCATTCAAAAATGTTCGCAAGGAATCTATTTGTCGTTGCAATCCTTTTAGTGTATGTGAAGAAATTGGAACAATATACTTTTTGGTCTGTTTTGAAGATGCATTGAGTTGCTCGTATTTTTGAAGCACTACATGCGCATTACTTCCGCCAGCACCAAAAGAACTCACTGTTGAGATAGATTTATTAGGAAACGTTGTTGCTTTCTTGGTAATTTTGAAAGGTGTTTCTTTTAGTTTTAAGTGTGGATTTTCATTTTCCGAGTGTAATGATGGCACTAAAGTATTGTGTTTCATTTGCAATACACATTTGATAAGTCCGCTGAGTCCTGCGGCAGATTCTAAATGTCCAATGTTAGACTTTACAGAACCAAGATATATGGTCTCATTTGCGACTTCTTTGTAAGCTTCTGCTAGTGCTCTTATTTCTATAGGATCGCCCAATTCTGTTCCTGTTCCATGAGCTTCTATATAGGCAACTTCCGACAGATCAATGTTTGCTCTTGAAATCGCCTTTTTTATGAGTGATGCTTGTGCTTGCGGATTTGGTGCGCTGTAACCATTTGCTTTTCCTCCCGAATTTATACTAGTTCCTTTAATGGCACTGTAAATACGATCATTATCAGCAATTGCATCTGCATATTTTTTGATCATAACACTGCAAATTCCCTCACCATCTACAAATCCGTCTGCTCCATTTCCAAAAGGTTTGCAGATACCTGATTTGGATAACATGTGCATGCTTGATAGTAGTTCATATTGTCTTGGATGTACAATTAAGTTGACTCCACCAACTATTGCTTGTTTGCAATCGCCACCTTGTACAGCTCTTACTGCCATGTGCAATGCTGTGAGTGAAGATGAACACGCCGTATCAATTGCCATGCTCGGACCTGTCCAATTGTAATGATACGAAACTCTATTTGCAATAGACCAAAAATGTGATGTTGAATTTGCCGCTACATCATTTGAAGGTTCATGCCAAGCATATGCGCCATTCATAACACCGACAAAAATACCTGTTTCGGTTTCGTTTAGATCATTTTTAGAATAACCAGCATCTAACATAGTGTGATACACATTTTGTAGAAATAAGCGTTCTTGCGGATCTATTCGTGTGGCATCTAATGGAGTTAGATTGAAAAATTCATTGTCAAAAGCATCAATATCATGGATAAATGCGCCAATATTTGTGTAACTTCCTTTATCTACAGATGTATTTTTTAAGAAATCTTCTTGTCGCCAACGTTCTTTGGGAATCGTTCTGAAAGCATCTTTTCCTGCTTTGAGGTTTTTCCAAAATTCATCTAAATTGTCTACATCAGGAAATTGCCCTGACATTCCTACGATGACAAGATCGTCTTCATTACCATCATACGTTGGCGTGAATTGTGTGGATGATTTCGGTTGTTTTTTCTGCTTTTTTTCTTTTTTCTTTTGTGGAATTTCAACAATCGTTTCTTCAATATTTTCGTTGGATTGTTCCACCAGAAAGGCTGCTAGTTTTTCTATTGTTGTATGCTCAAAAAGTAAGGTTGAATGTAAATAACCAAAGTATTCTTTTAAAGGTTTTATCAATTCTAACGAGATAATAGAGTCTATTCCCATTTCCTTAAAAGGCGCGTCATTTTCTATTTCATCCAACTCTAAAAATAATACAGAAGAAATTGTTTTTTTAATGATGGCAATAGTACTTTCCAGAGTATATTGATTAGCAGTAGACGTTTTCTCCTTTTTAGTTTCGATTGTATTCTCTTTCACAACATTTTCAGCTGCTATTGTATCAGTTGTAATGTCGGAATTTCGTGCATCAGCATTTAACAATTCATTTAGCGAATCACTAAATTCCTCTGTAAAATAGTTTGCTAGTTTGGTAACTGATGGATATTCAAATAAGATGGTTGACGGAATGTAACCCAAGTCTTTTTTAAACGGATTGATCAATTCCATCGAAATGATAGAATCTATTCCAAATTCTTTAAACGGAACGTCATCTTCAATATCATTGCTGTCCATAAACATGACATCAGCAATAACTTTTTTGACGTAATTTCTTACATTTTTTGCATCTATTTGCTGTTTTTTTGATACTGTTTTTTGCGAATTTTCAGGAGTTTGTTTCGCTGCTTTTGTTTTGCCTTTGTACCCAACAATAATTTTTTGGTCTTCGCCACCGTGCGATTTTACATCATTGAAATTGCATGAATAGAGTAGTTTTTCCCAAGTTTTGCCATTCAATAGTGGACTGTTCGGAATTCGATACTCATCCGTCGCTAACCACCAACCATCGGTAAGTCCGAAAGTAAGCGTTGCATAGTCTTGACAGGAAGTAATTTCGTTCAGAATAAAAATTCCATCATCATTTAACAATTGATGAACATTTTTGATGGTTTCATTTAGGTTTGCTGTTGCATGAATTACATTCGTAGCAATTACAATATCATACTGTCCTTTGATTTTAGGCGCATTTTCAACATTGTAAATTTCGTATGAAACGTTATCATACGAAGAAAAACGTTTTCTGGCTTTGTTTAAAAACGCAAAAGAAAGATCTGTAAATGTATATTTTTCAATATGATCTTTTAACAACGGCAATACAAACTGTGTTGTACTTCCAGTTCCTGCTCCAATTTCTATAATCTTTAAGGGTTTTTTTGTCTCTTTTTGATAATTTAAAGCTGTTTTAGCCACCATTTTGTTAAAGTAATCTGCGATCGGATTTTCTCTATATACAGGTTCTACCAATTCAAAACTTCCCTCAGGAAAAATGATTGACAATGGATCTATTTTCCCCAAAAGAATGTCAACCAACGAATCAATACATATATCTACCAAATGAATATGTCCGGTGAGTTCTGGGAAATTATTTAATAGTTCATCTCCGCCAATTCCATTGCCTTTTTCAATAGCATTGATAGAATCTACCAGTTTTTTAAATTTTGGTTCATATTGTGACGGAAGCGTTAATTCGTGCAGGCGCGTTCTGGAATATTGCTGCAAAGCCTCAGACATACGTTCATTGTATGCTACACTTTTGGAAGTGACATCATAAAACGGAACTACTACTTTTAAAATACTGTCGGTGTCTGATTTTTTTGGTGTTTTTGGCATATGTTTTTGCGGCGTTATTTTTTTAGTATTATTTTTTTTATGGGGAACTATTGTTAATCTTTTCAGGGCTTTGTCACTTGCTTTTGCAACGGTAATTTGGTGTTGATCACTGTTCATAAAGCGTTCTATGATAGCCAAACCTTCATCGCCTTCTATGGAACTTATTTCCAATTTTTTCATGCGATTTCTATACATATCAGAAGAAACAATTCCAATATTTCCCCAAAATCCCCAATTGATAACTTTGGCATCTACCAAGTATACATCATGGAGTAAAGCTGCCAATGCATCTTTGCAAACGCAGGCTGCGGTATAGTTAGCCTGTCCGGCATTGGCAATGTATGATTGTATAGAAGAGAAAAATAACACGAAATCCAACGGTTTATTTTTGATGGCTTTGATCAAGTTTACCGTACCATGAACTTTTGGTTTTAATACGTTCATAAGACGTTCTCCGCTCATATTTTGAAGAAGCGCATCTTCTAGCAGTAATGCAGAATGAATGATGCCGTTGATTGTATCATGTTTGTTAATGAGTGCTTCCAATTGTTCAGCTTCAGCAGCAATGTCAATAGATTTGTAATGCACAGTACTTGCTCCAGATGCAAGTAATTCGTCTACCAATTTCTGATTTGATGTTCTTCTTCCAACAATAATTAAATGCGCGTTGTAATTTTTTGCCAAATAGTTTCCAAGCAAACTTCCAATGCCGCCACTACCGCCAATAATTAAATATGTTCCGTTTCGCTTAAATGTTGAATTTCCTTTCCAAGAAGCCAATGTAGTCGGCTGCATTGTTGGGTAACAAAATGTATTTTTATGAAATGCTAAAGGTTTTCCAATGGGCGTATCTTCATTGAAATGTGTTACCTGACAGATGTTTTCTTTGGTAAGTTTTTCAATTGAATATGTACGAATTGAAGCATCTAATCGTTCTTTGGCGAATGTTTGCGCTAGCCCAATGTATATACTATCTGCTGGATGAATTACAGTATTTTGCAAAGGATTTTGGATCGATTTTACCGTAACAATGTCAAATGTGAGTGTTGGAATATCAACTAAATGCTGAATTAATGTTAAGAACGGTTTTATTTGTGCATCCGGAATAGCTTCTTCCCAGTCTGTAACGCTGATAAATACAATTCTTGTATCAGCATGTTTTTTTAGATGTTTTACAATAGCCGGAATTGTTTCTTCACACAAAGTGAAAATTGCTTTTTTTCTTGTCCATTGTTGAATTGTAGCTAAGGTTTCATTTTGTCCTTTTGGAATAATAAAAATGCAATTGTCGGGTATTGTTGCATGAACATAGGTTGTATGTTTGGTGTGATCCGTCCCAAAGATCATCGTATCTATTGTAGAAAATGGCAGTTTTGCTGTAGTCATTTTTGGTGCGTTTATGAATTGATTTTTGATAATAGTGAAGGCTTTACGCCCAAGTCAATTACAGATATAAATTTTTGTAGGTCGGCATCACAAATAGTAATATCGGTTCTGAATTTTGATTTTTTTTCCGTGATAACGTAATATTTGCTGCCTGTTATTGACTTTTGTTTGGTGTGAAAATAAAGTGACCTGAATGAAAAAGGCATCAAGCTTTCTTGGTGTTCTCCAATAGAAATTGCCATTCCTGATTGAAAAGCGGCATCTAAAAGATTGACAAAGTCGAACGTTGTTCCATCAAAGTTTTTAACTAGTGAAAATGCCTTTTTTTGGTGTACATCTACGTAGTTAATACCACTGAAATAGGAACCATAATCAATTCCCATTTCTGAAAATGCTTGATAAATGGCGTTGTGATTTATTCTTCGTTCAGAAGCATTTGCGATGGCAATTCCGTGGTCGAAATCAAGAAATTCTCCTGTGTAATTTTCTAGTTTTTGCTTTATAATTCCACTTCCACATAAATTGGCATCTTGCAAAATTTCGTAGTGAATATGATTTTGATTTTCGTTTAAATTTAATCGGATATCAATATTGGTAATTTTTTGTGTAGCTACGATAGGAAGCAACCAAACTCCATCTTCAACAGATGAAATTGTAAAATTTGGATACAACTTTTGCACTGCTAATATTGCCAATTCGATGTAAGCAACACCTGGCAATACTTTATTATTAAGCACTCTATGTTCTGAAAAATAGTGATGTAACTCAGCTATTTTAATACTGAATCCGTTACCGTGAGACAATGGATTCCAAACTAAATTTTCCATAATTATTTGTTCATGAGTTTTGTATACTTTTTCGCTTGCGATGAAAATAGTTCGTAGCGTTTCCCGGAAAATTTATACGTTGGTAAGTTGATTTTACGATAATTTTTATTTTGATAAATGGCACGCCAAGGTATTTGTGAGCCTTGCAAATACGCCTTTTTTAAGAGTTCTAAGTCAAAATCTTCGTCAATAGATTCTAATTCAGGATTTTGATGGTTCAGTTCATGTCTGTTAAGTATCACAATCGTACTTTGAGATGAACTTAAATAGGCAATAGTTTCTTCCACAGAATTTGACGTCCAAGCAATTCGGTATTTAAAATGCTTTCTTCCTACGCTCAGCGTATAAGCGATATTGGCAAATGTATTTTTGGTTATTGGTTGTTTGTTTTTTAAATACTTAATGAATGAAGTTTTTATGTTATCCAACGATTTTTTACTATTTGCAGAGAGTACAAAAAGGTGCGTTTCTAGTTCGTTACTATCTTGTGTTTTTTGAACTATTGGAGATTCAGAAACTACAATATGTGCGTTGGAGCCTCCAAAACCAAACGAACTTATTCCTGCCTTTAAGACTTTTTGATCGTTCCATTTTCTTGATTCACTCAGAATTTTGAATTTTGTATTTTTTAAATTGATTGACGGATTTATAGTATTGAAATGAATATTTGAAGGCAACTCACGATGTTTTAATGCCAATAGAACTTTGAGTAATGAAGCTACTCCAGCAGCAGCTTCCAAATGTCCTATGTTCGATTTTACAGCACCAAGCCACACCGTATTTTCTTGTTTTTTTCCTACAAGCTGTTTCCAAGCACTTTTTACTGCGCTAATTTCTATAGGATCTCCCAGTTTTGTTCCCGTTCCATGTGTTTCTATGTATGAAACTTGTTTTGCCAATTCGGGTGTATATGTATTAAGTAAAAGTTCTTTTTGAGCATTAGGATTTGGAGCTGTTAATGAGTTGCTTTTTCCACCGTGATTTTCTTTGTAACTTTCAATAACTCCGTGTATTTGATCGTTGTCTTTTATAGCATCGTCTAGTCTTTTTAATAAAAAACCGCCAACACCTTCTCCACGAACGTAACCATCTGCTTCACTATCAAAAGTAGCACAGCGATTGTTGGGAGACATAAACTTTCCAGCAGTCAAACCATCATCTACATGATTGTCTAATATCAGATTGATTCCACCAACAAAGGCAGTATCGCAAACGCCAAAAGCAAGATCGTTACAAGCTTTTACGGTAGCACTTAATGCTCCTGAACACGCAGTATCTAGCGTGAATGATGGACCTCGCCAATCAAAAAAGTTAGAAATTCTGTTTGCCAAAATACTCATAGAGTATCCAGATATTGAAAAAGGAATTTGCGCTATTTGTTCTTTTAGCATTAGGTTGCTATGATCATTTCCTGTGGTAGCGATGTAACAACCCACATTTTTCTTTTGCAAATCCGCAGGTGTATATGCAGCATGTTCTAATGTTTTCCAAGCTGTTTCCATTAAAAGACGTTGTCTTGGATCCATGTGTGACGCTTCGAGAGGTGAAATAGTGAAAAATAGCGCGTCAAAGTGTTCAATATCGGTTAAATATCCTGCTTTGCTTTCTACGTTTCTAGCGCTTTCATTCTCAGATATTAGATCTTTCTGCTGCATTAGCGCTTCCCAAAATGCATCTGGCGTTAAGTTTTTGGGCATGAGTGCATCATATCCAATAATGGCAATAGCACCAGCATTTTTTGGTTTTTCAAATTTAGATACAGCAGTTTTAGCCAATGTTTCTGTGCTTTTAAATACATTGGTCGATCTTTCTTTTATGGCTTCAATAATTCCATCAAAATGAATTAATTGATAAAATTCATGCGCCTCAATGGTAATTTGAAATTTTTCCTTTATGGCAACTTCTAATTGGTTGTAACTTATGGAAGTTAAGCCCAAATATCCAAGTGGTAGCGTAACATCATCTACAGAAATTTCTAGTTTGTCTTTAAAAATACTTCGTAATGATTTACTAATATTTTTATGAAGTGCATCGTGTTTTGCATGCATTTTTATGCCTTCTTTTTTGGAAGTAAGCTTTGCGGATAATTCCATTTCGGAAAGTAATTTTACATTTAGTTTTCCGCTAACTGTTAGTGGTAATTTGTCAAGAGAAATTAACCGTTTCGGAATCATGTAATGCGGTAATATTTTCTTGAGATTTGCCAATGTTTTTTCTTCGTTAATGTTGCTTTTGGCAGCGTAGAAAGAAGTTAAATGTGTGCTTGGTTTTTTTCTAATGACAGTAATAAATTCGGTTGAAGGATACATTTTTTTAAGTGAAGCAGAGACTTCTTCGACTTCTATACGATATCCATCTATCTTTTGAAATCCAGATTTTCTTCCAATGAATTTTAGCGTGTTTTCTCCCAAAAAACGAACATAATCGCCCGTCATGTATGCTTTTTTGTTTTTTTCTGGAAGAGTTATAAATGTTCCTTTATTATCATAATTTAGGTATCCCAAACCAACACTATCGCCAGCAATTACTAATTCTCCGTACATTCCTGGTGATACTGCTTCTAGTTTTTCATTGACAACATAGAAACTGGTATTGTACACAGGAGTTCCTAGTGTAATTTCCTTGGAAGATTGCAGTTTTTTAACAGAAGCCCAAATCGTTGCTTCGGTAGGTCCATACACATTGTATACAAATGAACTTTGCTGTAATAGATATGCGGCAATGTCTTGCGGCAACGCTTCTCCTCCAGAAACCAGCGTCATTTTTTTTGTTGCTTTCCAATTGGAACTTTTTAATAATCGCCAAATTGATGGTGTCGTTTGAATAAAACTAATCGGCGATGTTTGTATTTTTTGAGCTAATGAGCTGGCTGATTTTCGTACTTCATCATCAACAATTTCCAGTGTTGCACCAACAAATAGTGGAAGTAGTAATTCTAAGAGAGAAATATCAAAACTTATGGAAGTGATGGCAAGGAAATAATCTTTCTTAGAGACAGGCAATTGCGCTTTCATTGCATGTAAAAAATTGAGCAAGTTTGCGGTACTGATCATGACACCTTTTGGATTTCCTGTGGAACCTGAGGTAAACATAATGTAAGCAGTTTTTTGCCCAAATTGTTGTAAGGTTACAGTTGACAAGTCGCCCCAAGAATTTTGAAATTTTTTGTCTACACAAATTGTGTGAATAGCGTTGTTTGTGTAATTGGATTTTTCATTTATGTGTTCATCCTGCAAAACCACTTTTATTTTAGCAGCCGAAAGCATGTAGTCAATTCTATCATTTGGCAATGAGGCTTCCATCGGGACAAACGGAATTTCCAACAGCATACACGCTAATATAGCGCATGGAATTGATTCGGTTCGCGTTAGGTGCAATCCTACACCTTTGCTCAGTTTCTTTTTTGGAACTTCCGAAAGCAATTTTTTGGCTATGCGCAAACTATCCGTCAGTAATTCGTCATAAGTTAACGTAGTTTCATTATAAATTACTGCTTTTTTAGCGTTGTATTTCTGAATATTCTTTTCAAAAATTTGACGCAATGTTTTTGATTTGGCATAAGATTTCTTTTTTCCGGAACTTACTGGTGTGAGATTTTTTTCAAATGACAATTCACTAATTGGTGAAGTTGAATTTTTAATAAAAAAGGCGATTGTTTTTTCAAAGTTTTCCGCGAAAGCGTCCAACACATCAATGCAAAGTAGGTTGGAAGGAGCGTCGAATGCAATATGTAATTTAGTGTCTGAAAAACTGTAGTTTATACCAAGGTGAAAAGGTCCACTTGTTAACGGAGTGGTATGAAACTTGAATGACACTTTTTTAAGTTCGGGAACTTTTACAGGAATTAAACCTTGTGAGTGATTGATTACCACATTGAGTACATCAGTATTCAGCATATTTTTTTTGGATGCCAATTGCAGCATGTCTAAAGTTGGAAAGTTTTGATGTTCTCTAACTTCGTTACGCTCTTTTTTGATGTATGAAAAATAATCTTTTGGAGTCCACTCGTTGGATTGTGGAATTTCCATTGGAATTACATTTAAGTAACATCCTTCTGGTTGTTTTTGCTGTTTTGTATTAACTGTATAATTTAAATACACAGCTTTATTATCATCAAATAAATATTTGAAAATTGATACCGACACTACCGATGTTAAAAATTGAAATAGTGTTATATTTTCCTTTTTTAGTTTTTTGGTGAGTTCTTCGTATTGTTTGCCTTGAATGCTTTTTCGGAGTGAAGAAAAATGGGTGTAATTTCTGGAAGCATCTGTCGCAAACGGAATTTTCTGGCTAAGTCTTAACGATGTTAGTTTGGCATCCCAAAATTTCACGGATTCGTCATTCGTAGCAATGTTTTTAGTTTTTGACTTTTTGGCAACTTCTTTATTATATTTTACACCATTCCATTCGTTTTCAAAAGCGGCACAAAACTTTTCATAACAAGTTCCGTCAAACACCAAATGGCTGAATTGAAATCCTATAAAGTGCTGTTTTTTAGAAATTTTTTGATAATAAAATCGATATAATTTTGTCTTAGAATGATTGATAGCATACAAATCGTTCAAATTGGGCGTGTGATTTACAACTTTCAAATTGATTTCATCATGCACATTTGTTTGTTTGTATAACGTTCCTTCAACCTCCATGAATGAAGATTGTAAATTGGGAAAATAGTTGCGCACCAAAACATTGAGAACTGCTATCAACTTCTTTTCTTTCATTTTCCCATAGGCGGAAAATCCATAAGATAAAATCAATCCAGGATCCATTGGATTTACTTTATATCTACGCCATATCAGCTCTTCACTTTTTGAAGCTTTTTTTAAATTCATATACTTGCTTTATTCTAAAAAATATATCGAAGGATTTATTATGGAAGTGTTGTTGTTAAAAAAATATTTCAGCAAACAGTATTTTCTTAATTGGAGTTTTTGAAGCAATAGCGCCTTTTACACCTTTGTTTAAGAAAAAACTTTTGTGATAGTATGTGTCACTTTCATGTGTTGCATTTTTACTTTGAATTTCTATAGTTGTTGGGTCTGTAGAAAAACCTTTACCTATTAATTTTAAAATTGCTTCTTTTTTTGTCCAAAAATCATAAAATGTGCTTTTTCCTTCCTGCATTATTTTTTCATATTCACTTACTGAAAAAACACTTTTAAAATCTTGATAATTTCTTTCTTTTTGTACTTCTATATCAATCCCAACGTTTGCATAGCTAAAAACACAAGTAACGGTTGTACGTGAATGAGAGATATTAAAATTTAGAGCATCTTTACTTTTCAATAAAGGTTTCCCGTATTGATCTCTTAAGTATTTTTGGAAAGATATTTTTTCTCCACTGCACAATAAAAAGCCTACATAGACCAAATATTTACCAAATAATGAATTGTACTTATCTGTTTTTTTTTGGTAGCCTAAAATTTCTTCTTTTAAATTTTTTGGCATGTTTTTAAGATACTTAAACCAATTAGAATCATGTTTGGAATAGTTGCAATAAAGAACGAGGTAATCATATTTATTCAAAATTAACTGGGGTTGCTTTTCTAAATCTTTAAAATAAATTCGGGATTGTATCATCAATAATTTATGTTTTGTCGTCTAACTCAAAATAATATGAAGATGGTTACAGCAATTTTAAGCTTACTTTCTGCATATGATATAAAGTTAGACAAAAAATTATTATTTAGGCTATAAAAAAAAAATTTATTATATCTCTTCTAAGTACACGACAAAAAAAGAATAAAGTTGATATTATATTTATTAGTTCTCGATAATAAGCATTTTGAGATATAGTCTAATCCATAACTAAAGACTGATTTGGCACTTCTTCCATGTTTTTTTGTTTGTATTGCTTTTATGTGAGAGTCAATGAAATCTCCAATTTTATAACACCACACAAATACTATCATGACGAGCATGATTAATTTTTCTAGTAGATTAGGGTGTGAAAGGTGAGTATCTTCAAGATTAAAGCCGCTCGCTTTCAAAGCTCTAAATAGGGTCTCAATCTGCCATCTTTTAGCTTAGTACTCTAAAGCTTCATCAGGCTTTTTAAATGATACTATAATACAGAAGTCCACTCTAGCATCTTTAATGGATTTAGTGCCTGATAAGTAACAATATAGTCCATGCAATTTGACTATTTTAGGATAGGGTATTAATTCCCGAACTTTTAGATTATGGAATAAGTGCTGTGCTGTAATTTCCTTTTGCTTTCTTGGACAGCAGATTATAAAGTTATTACGTATTCGAATGAAGTAACGGATACCTTTTGAATTAAGGAAATTAAGCCATTGCTCCCCCACAAACTCTCTATCTGCTAATAGGCAATCAATACAGTCTTTACCAAAACAGTCAATGAAGTCTTGTACTAATGCAATGCGCTCTGAGGTATTAGAATTTCCTCGTTTGTTAAGCATTTTGAACATGATTGGAAAAGCTACATTTTTATAACTCACCCCCAACATAAGTATGTTAATATTTTTATCTCCAAACTTCCAGTTAGTCCTATCAATAGAGAGAACCAGTTTATCTTTTTCATGGAGAAGGCTAAAAATAAGCTTAGGTACCCAAATCATAGATAAATCGGCAAGTGCAATAAAGCGCTGAATACGTCTTTAGCTGCTTGAAGCATCTACACAGGTGTAAAATCCAGCAGATAGCTTTACAAAATTGACTGACTTTACTTTGCATAAAGCGTTAATAAATAAGCAGATAAGACGGATCCTAGCTAAGTTGAGATGTCCTTTGAAATGGGCTTTGAATAGTGTTAGTAATTCAATACCTTTATTGTATTTATTGGAATTCTTTCTTAAAGTCATTAAGTGAAGAATAATGCTTCAATGTACTGAATTCCAGTATTTAACGCAATAAAAAAATAAATTAATTTATTTTACTGATTGTTAGATCTTTAAGTGGTTTTTGTCATGTACTATAATATCTCTTAATAAGCTTTTTTAACCCATTGTGCATTATGATTTAAAAAGAAAAAGTTGTCCATCTCACTTATAATCAGTAAATCATTCTAGCCATAAAACATTTGAAATGAACAACTTGAATACAATTTACGAAAGAATATTGAAAGTTTTAGAAAACATATCAGATCATCAGCTCTTAGCCTATCAAAGGCGTCAACCAAAATTAAGTGACCTAGAGTTGGTCAGCGTCAGCCTGACTTCCGAATACTTGAGCATCTATAGCGAGAATGACTTATTTAGGAAGTTACCAAAATCAATAACTGATAAGATTGAGCGTAGCGTTTATAATAGAAGGCGTAGAAGGTTAGCAGACCATCTTTATGTTATACGGTTAAAATTGGCCTCACAATTTAATGAATTTGAAGATTGTTTTATTGTGGATAGCATGCCTTTAGAGGTTTGTAAACTCTCACGAAACAATCGTTCAAAAATCTGCAGAAAGCATCAATACGCTTACCCCAACAAGTGTTATTGCGCCTCACAAAACTCAACCTACTATGGCTACAAACTCCACGCAGTGTGTTCTTTAAGGGATGTTCAAAGTTGGGATCTCTCACCTGCATCAGTACATGATATAAATTACTTTAAAGACATTAAGGCTCAAATCAAGGACTGTACATTGATAGGCGATAAAGGATATCTCACGGCAAATATCCAGCTCAACCTATTTGAGAGTTGTAACATAAAATTAAATACGCCTATGAGAACAAATCAACACGGTTATAAAAAAACAGCCATACCTGTTTAGAAAGTCTAGAAAGCGGATAGAGACCCTATTCTCGCAACTGTGCGACCAATTTATGATAAGACGTAATTATGCTAAATCATTTAAAGGTTTTAAAACAAGAATATCATCCAAGATAACAGCACTAACAGTTGTTCAGTACATCAACCAGTTCATCTTTAAAAGAAACATCAACAATATCAAAATCAGCATTATTTAAAATGCACAACGGATTATTTAGTAATTTGTTACCTCATGATTTGTGTAGATGGATAAAATTGTGATTTCCCGTCAAATGTCAATTATTTTTTTACTGATAAATGTTATTAAAATAATAGCAACGTATATGTTTTCTCTAAAGAAAAGTTTGAATCATTTTGAATAAGCTTTCCCAGTAGGGTACACTTGATCTCTAAGTAGTTTTTTGCACCAGTTTATAAAAGTCTTTTATATAAACTCCAGCCATTGTCGCATCTAAAGTATTTTAGGGTTTCAATTTAATTTTGAAGATTTTCAAGTGTCTCTACCTCTGCTCTGTGCTGATATGATAATCGGGCATGAATGACTACAGTCTCTGAGTTGCAATAATCTATTACGTAGAATATAATACTTTATTCTATCGGTTAGCGAATCACTTACGAAATCCATTCTCCAGCACTCATTCAGTGTTAAATGCGTTACCAAGGTTTGTTTTATACGACTGATCAAGCGCTTTTCATGTTTGCGCTTAAGGCTAATTTTCATTTTTAACAATAAAAGCGTACAACGTGTTTTCTGTTCCACATCATCACTTCTCTACGGATCCTTTGGTAATACTCATAAAAACCTCTAAAAGATGGATGCTGCTAGTTCAGCAAGCTTATCGATGTCTTTACCATCATCCTTTTTACTTTGGTATTACCATATTAATCTGGTAAAGGCTATAAACTTAGAAGAATTATTGGTATTCAATATTCCTTGATGAGATGATGAGATTTTTTAACCCTCTCTTATCGGAAGAACTAGAACTTTTCTGATATTAAGTCCTTGATCATCTCTACATCTAGGTTCACATAAGCATACATTTGTTATAGTCTATTGTTCTCCTCTTCGAGCTATTTTGGATGTTTGAACTGCTGCCGTTAAATTCCACCGTACTACTTTCGCCAGTAGTATAAGATACTATTGTCAATACCAAGTTCTCTGAACAAATACTCTACTAATCATCTTTGTTCATTTTCCTTAAGATCTCAAGTAATTTGGTAATCGCTAAAAATGGTGTTTCTAATTTTGACAATTTAAATTTAAAGATGATAAATTCAAATTATTCATTATACAACTTTTGAGGACAAAATCATCCCAGACATAATGGTGTTTTTGAAGGACTATCCATAGACAATGCTACTGATGGCTTCTGGTTTGCTAATGAATTACCCCTGAAGAAGGATGGAGTAGCTCCAAAACTCTACTCTACCACATCTCCTGTTCGACTGAGTTATTTCGACCGTGATGCAAACAAAATTACTCATCAGTTTGCTATCGACTTAGATAGAATAACCAAAATACCACTGCTCCCATTGGCCATCAATGGATTGACCGAAATTTTGCATCTGGAAACCGATCAATTTTTAGTTCTGGAACGAGCCTATTCTGCTGGACACAAGAACAAAGGCAACAAAGTCAAACTCTTTATGGCTGACATCACTCAAGCTACAAACATCAAAGGTATTGATCAGCTTAAAAGCAATACGAAAGAAATTCGCTTTGCCCAAAAAAGTCTGCTCTTTGATTTTGAAACCATCAAAGATAAGCTTACAGATCAAGTGGTTGATAATTTGGAAGGCTTGTGCTATGGGCCAACACTTAAGAACGGCAATAAAACTTTAATTATAGTCTCTGATGATAATTTTAGTAGTTTTGGACCACAATTCAATCAAGTCATTATTTTAGAATTAATCAAAAACCAATGAGAGCTTTATACCTTTTAATAGCAGTCTTCCTTATAAGCATGATGATTTCTTGCCAAAACTCAAAGGAAAATACTTTCCAATTTGATATTCCAGCAGGGGAAAATCCTAAAAAGACAGTCTATTATTTTGTAAGACACGCCGAAAAGGATACTACTGATAAAAAAGATCGCGATCCACAACTTACAGAAGAAGGTATTCGAAGAGCCAATTACCTGGCTACTTATTTTGAAGATAAAGATCTGAACGCATTTTACTCAACGGACTATAGTAGAACAATCCAAACCTTAATTCCAACAATTTATAAATTTAAAGGCGAGATTATAAGCTACAATCCTTCTAAAGACTCCTTGTTTACAAAACAGTTCTGGGAAAATACATACGGTAAAAATGTGATTGTTCTTGGACATAGCAACACCAGCCCACGATTCGTAAATGAAATATTAGAATATAACAAATACGATAATTTAGATGAAAATAATTACAACAACTTCTACAAAGTTGAAATTGATTCTGAATTAAAAGTCATAGATACAATGCTCACGAAAAGAGTTCCAATGGACTTCAGTTACAATTAAGATTCACTTCTTTTAACGTGACATTTTTGTTTTCAATTGTAGATAATAATTCAAGCCTTCCCTGATTATAAAAAAGTCCTAAGCTATCGACGTTTTTTGTCTTCTGCTTTGGTTTGTAATTTTCATAATCTTGAATAACAATACCCTGGACCTCTCTCCTATTGATCGCCTTTCGAAAACGGGTCCCACCTCCGTTTACTAAAAAACTATAGGCCAGATAGTCCATCGAATAATCCTCCAGATCGAACCAGTAAATGTAAACGTCCTCAAAATCTACTCCTCCTCCATTTTCAGAGAACTTTACTTCGATCTTATGATATGTTTTACCATCAATATCTTCCGTTCCCAGCTTCTTTAGATTAACGGCTTTATCCTTTAAGCGAAGGGGGAGCTGAGTGAAGTAATGGACGGAGTTTACAGATTCGAAGTAATTAAAAGCAGTGGTATCTGCAAGTACTACTACAGAATCTTGAAAGTAACGTGTCAATTCTCCCTTATAGACTACATCCTCTATTGGTTTTGTTTTAGAAATCCTCTTCAGTTTGAATCCATCACAAGTTGGAGTGGATTCGTAAAAATAATCTCTGAATTCAGACTCAAGGTTATAGTTGTTTAATTTTGCTTTACCAGAAAAGGTTATAGCACGATCTACCACAGTTTCTGCAGTAAGGGAAGAATTTTTAGTTTGGCAACTTATAGCAACGAGAATCAAAATTCCTAAAATGTATTTCATGGTCCTATAATTTATATAAACATTGGCAGCAACTCCCGTCTATCCTTTCAAAAGTCTTATTTTTGATCGAATTAATTAAAATCTATGGTCAAAAACAAAGTCAACATAAAGAATAAAAAGGCAAGATTTCAATATGAAATTCTGGACAAATATACAGCTGGAATTGTTTTAGCCGGCACAGAAATCAAATCCATTCGAGAAGGAAAAGCTACAATTGCTGAAAGCTTTTGCGAATTTAATGAAGAAGGAGAGCTTTTTGTGATCAACATGGATATTCAGGAATACTCTCATGCCACCCATTTCAACCATAAACCTAAAAACGCAAGAAAGCTTTTGCTGAATAAGCAAGAGCTCAAAAAACTTTATAAGGAAGTAAGAAATACAGGACTTACTATTATTCCTTTAAAGATGTTTCTCAATGACAGAGGATTTGCAAAACTTCAAATCGCCTTATGTAAGGGTAAAAAATTGCATGATAAACGAGAAACGATTAAAGATCGTGATTCAAAACGAAAATTGAATCGCATCAATAAATCTTATAACACCTAGTCATGCTTTAGCCCAATTTGATGAAACAGAACCTTCTCCTTCTTTCGTTTTTACTATGCTCAATATTAAGTCAGTCTCAAATCACAGGGAAAGTGACAGATACAAATAACCTCCCCTTGCAAAATGTGAATGTCTATGTTGAGGGCACCTTCAATGGTACGACGACTAATGCTAACGGTGAATTCAAAATAAATGTGGATTCATCTGAAGAAGAAGTCTTAGTATTTAAGTTTCTTGGGTTTAAAACTGAAACAAAGACTGTGAACGCTGCTGACTCTTATATTGTTATCCAGCTCACCGAGAAAGTGACGAGTCTGGATGATGTGATAATTACCAAAAATGAAGATCCGGCCTATGCTATTATTAGGAATGCGATTGCAAGTCGCAAAGAAAACCTTGCTAAACTAAAAGAATTTAAAGCTGAATTTTATTCCAAAGGCATTTGGGAGATCCAAAATGCGCCTGAAAAGATTTTAGGCCAGGACGTAGGAGATTTAGGTGGTGGTTTAGATTCTACCAGGAGTGGTGTGGTCTATTTGAGCGAAACGGTTTCCAAAATAGCCTATAAAGCCCCCAACCAGTTCAAAGAGCGCATCATCGCTTCTAAAGTAAGTGGAAATGACAGAGGTTTTAGTTTTAATTCTGCTGAGGAGTTCAATTTTTCGTTTTACGAAAACAATATCGACCTTGGCAATAATTTGGTTTCTCCAATTGCCAGTTTTGCAATGAATTATTACGATTACAAATTGGAAGGTACATTTTACGATCAAGACAGATTTCTCGTCAATAAAATTAAAGTCATTCCTAAGCGACCGAGTGATGCCGTATTTAGTGGCTATATTTATATCATAGAAGATACTTGGGAAATTTATGGAATAGAATTGACCACCACAGGAAAGTCTCTCCAGATTGAAATCGTTAAAGAAATTAACCTCAACCAAACCTTCAGCTATAGTGAAGACAACGACTTTTGGGTGTTGATTTCTCAGGATATTTCTTTCAGTTGGGGCATTTTTGGGATTTCCGGAGGAGGAAATTTTGTGGCTTCCTATAAAAATTATGACTTTGAGCCAAAGCTTTCCAAAAAGGACTTCAGCAATGCGGTCATTGTTTTTGATCAAGAGGCTAATACCAAAGACAGTTTGTTTTGGGAGAAAAACAGACCTGTGCCTTTAACCAGCATGGAGCTAGAAGACTACAATTTTAAAGACAGTATTCAAACTTTAAAAAACTCTCAATCTTATAAAGATTCGGTAGATACAGCTAGAAATAAATTCAGTATCACCGACCCTCTATTTGGTTATTCCTGGCAAAACTCAACCACAAATCAAACGGCAGGATTTTCTGGATTAACCGATATCAATTACAATACCGTCCAGGGCTTCAATATTAAATCAGACGCATATTTTACTCAAAAGGATACAACTGGTACTTACAGAAAGTATTGGGAGCTTCGTTCCTATTTAGATTATGGATTTTCAGAGAAGAAGCTGAGAGTTTATGGAAGGTTTTTAAAAAAATTTAATAATTTTTCAAAACCCTTTTTGAGTATTTCAGGTGGAACTAAATTAGAAGAAATCAATTCTACCAATCCTATTAATGAGCGTTTATCTACTGTGGCTTCAATTTTTTTTGAAAGAAATTACCTGAAGCTTTATGAAAAGATATTTGGTAAAGCCACTTATAGTCAGGAAGTGTTCAACGGTTTTAGAATGAGCACCAGCTTGGAATTTGAGAGAAGACGCGCTCTTACCAACTCTACCAATTCCCCTATTATAAGTAACAAAAATGGAGGTTTCACTTCCAACAATCCACTAGCTCCAGAAGCCTTTGGCTCCTTGCTTTTCCCTTCACACAACATCGGCCGACTCACAATTGGCGGTCGTATCAACTTTGACCAGGAGTATGTCCTCACCCCCAACGGTAAATATGATACGTTTAGTAATAGATTTCCTACCTTGAGTTTCAGTTATGAAAAAGGCTTCGCCTCAGACATCAGCGATTTTAATTATGATGTAATAAAAGCTAGGCTTACTCAAACCAAAACACTTTCAAGATTCGGAGAACTGGGCTATAGTTTGAATGGCGGATTGTTTTTTAATGCAGAAAATATTTCGTTTTTGGACTTTAAGCATTTTAATGGAAACCAAACCCGAGTTGGAACTACAGGTTCTTACCTGAATCAATTTAACCTTTTACCCTATTACGAGCTCTCGACCAATTCAGATTATGCCGATGTCCATCTCGAACACAATTTTAAGGGCTATCTACTCAGTAAAATTCCATTCGTCAATCAATTAAATTTTAATATGGTAGTTGGCGCTAAGAGCTTATTTACAAATGCTAATAAACCCTATTCTGAGTTTTCTGTAGGGCTGGATAATTTGGGATTAGGCCAGTTTAGAGTGTTCAGGTTAGATTACGTCAAACCTTATCAAGATGGTTGGCAAAGTGGGGCGCTTATTTTTGGATTAAAGTTACTCGATCAGTTTTGACAATTAATTCTTGTCTTCCAGCAAAGGGACAAATCGAAATTCACCAAAGGTTTCTTTTTGAAATTTGGTCGCTGAAGTCCGTTTAAGCAAGGTCATAATCTGTGGATCTTCACCAACTGGAATGACTAGCCTACCCCCAACCTTAAGTTGAGACATAAGTGGTTTTGGGACAAACGGAGCTCCAGCAGTCACAATAATTTTATCGAAAGGCGCATACTCGGGCAATCCTTTGTATCCGTCACCAAAGCTCATATATTTAGGTCTGTACCCTAATTGTCTAAGAAAATTTTGAGTTTTCTTAAAGAGTTTCTGCTGTCTCTCTATAGTGTACACTTTGGCACCAAGCTCACAAAGAACAGCTGCTTGATAACCACTTCCTGTACCAACTTCCAGCACCAGTTCTCCTGGTTTTAACTGAAGAAGTTCGGTTTGAAAAGCCACTGTATAGGGTTGAGAAATGGTCTGACCTGCTGCAATGGGGAAAGCTTTGTCTTGATAAGCATGATCTTCAAAGCTACTATCCATAAACAAATGTCTTGGGATGGCTTTGATAGCGCTTAAGACCTTTTCATCGGAAATGCCTTTATCTCTTATCAATTCTACCAGTAACTTTCGTTTCCCTTGCTGTCTGTAACTGTCTTCCAAAGAGTTATATTTTAATCATCTATAAAGTAAAATTAGAAAAATTTAAAGATCAAAATCTAGAAAAGATAAAAATTCTATGAGCAAATTTTAAACCAATGGGCCTCCTTTTAAAATGAAAAATCGCACATTTTATTGATAATTCTCAAGAAAAATCGGAAAGTTCATTAAATTCTTAAATCAATTGACTATAGTTCTAAATGTCAAATTTATCCTTGGGCTGGTTATTTTTTTGGTAGGTGGAAGTTGGTGTAACCAGTGTCTCTGTGTTTCATCTTTCATGATTAACAAACTCCCATGCTCTAATCTTATGTCTACTTTTTTGCCTGTGTCTTTATGTTTGAACGCAAACTTACGTTCCGCACCCAAGCTTAAGGAAGCTATTGCTCCGTTTTTCTTTAAATCCTTTTCTCCATCACTATGCCAACCCATAGCTTCACCTCCATCATGATAAAGGTTTAATAAGCATGAATTAAAGCTTTCTCCAGAGGCAAGTTCTATCTTCTTTTTAAGAGTCATCAATTCCTCATTCCAGGGCAAAGCATGTTTTGTAAGATTAGAATAAGTATACTTAAAAGGTTTCTCTCCATACCAGGCGACTTTTCGTTTAGTAACTATTCGTTTTCCAAATAGGTATGCTTCATCATTTTTCCACCTGATATGATGCATCAATTTTTTAAAATAATCGTCTGCTTCGTCATGAGTTAAAATCTTCCCGTAATAGTTAACAGTTCCATCCTGAGGTAATAAATTCTTAGAGGCATCAAAAGGGTCATCAAATAATTTCATAAGGGAAATTCAGAATAAATCTCAAAGGTAGGAGATTGCAATTGGTCGACAGTATAATCATAAAAAATGCCCTGAGTAAAACTCAAGGCACTTTCAGGCGCATTCTTAATAAAACATTTATTCACCCTGTCCAAGAGAAAATCCTCTCTGACCATCAAAATTGTACAGGTTTTCAGTCTTGATGATATCAAAATCAGCATCTGCAATCTTAGAGAGTAATGCTAAAACATGATCAAACTCAATGCTAGCATAAGCTGGTGTATCTTGGTTAAATCCAACAAACCTGCATCTCCAGTGATCTGTACAATAGGTCTCTTCAAGACCATTTGGAAAGACTTTTACACCACGATTAGTGATCATTTTAAGCTTTAGCTTATAAGCTTCTATCTTGTCTAGAGCATTACCAATAATATCTGGATCTGAACCTTTCCAATCAATAAATACGTCTATTCCTACCAATTCTTTATCTTGTTCTTTTCTGGTATAATCTGGAACATTTATTTGCCCTTTACCTTTGGAAAGCTCGCTTTCATTAAAGTGAGATGGTTTCTTTCCTAAATTGGAAATAACACGTTCTGCAAATTCCTTAGTTCCCAATTTTTCTTTACTTACGCCTTCTCTGTAAATGTCGGCTGTATGGTATCCTTCTTCTAAAGTTCTTAACCAGGCGTTTTTCACTTTATCTCCCACTTCGGTTTGGCCAATATGAGCCATCAAGGAAATCCCAGCATTGAGAAGTCCAGAAGGGTTGGCTATATTTTGACCAGCAATATCTGGAGCAGAGCCGTGTATAGCTTCAAACATGGCTACATTTTTACCAATATTCGCTGAACCACACATACCTACAGAACCTCCAATTTCGGCAGCAATATCTGATATGATATCCCCATACAGGTTTGCTGTTACAATGACATCGTAGTTTTCTGGTTGAGCAGCAAGGCGTGCAGAACCAATATCTATAATTTGAGTCTCACTTTCAATTTCAGGATATTCTGGAGCTATCTCATCAAATACCTTATGGAATAACCCATCTGTTATTTTCATGATATTGTCTTTCAGCATACAAGTCACTTTCTTTCTTCCAAAAGCTTTAGCATACTCAAAAGCATAGCGAACGATACGTTCGCATCCAGGTCGAGTGATCAATTTAAGACATTGGTAAACATCTTGAGTTTGTCTATGTTCTATTCCCGCATATAAATCTTCTTCATTTTCACGGATTACTACAACATCCATTTCTGGGAAATGGCTTGGTACATAAGGAGTCAAAGCCTGGACCGGTCTTACGTTGGCAAAAAGTCCTAAAGATTTACGTAAGGTGACATTTAAGCTTTTGTATCCTTTTCCCTGAGGTGTAGTTATAGGCGCTTTAAAAATGATTTTGTTAGCATTAATCGCTTTCCAAGAAGAGTCTTCGATTCCAGATGTATTTCCTGATAAATAAACCTTTTCCCCTAATTCTATGAAATCTGGCTCAATATTAGCACCAGCTGCATTAAGAATTTTAAGGGTAGCGTCCATAATTTCTGGACCTATACCATCGCCGTTGGCAACAGCAATTTTTACAGGTTTGCTTAGACCTTTTGATCTCTCTTGTTGATTAGCTTCTAATGTACTCATTGGTTATAGTTTTTGATTGATGGCACAAATATCAAAATAAAAATGCATTAGTTTTTATTTATATATTAAATGATATACATAATTTTATTTAATATACCTGTGTTGATCATTGTTTCTGCCTTAAGCGCATTAGTATAATCTAAAAGAAATCCTATAAGCATTCATAAGAGCTGTTTTACTAAAAAAGAAATGCTACTTTTGTATAAAACCACATGACTTATGCTAAACGTAGGTGTTTTGGGAGCTGGTCACTTAGGTAAAATCCACCTTAGACTTCTCAATGAATCCAATTTATATTCCTTTGTAGGATTTCACGACACAAATACAGCTAATGGATTTGCCATAGAAAAAGAACTAGGCTATCCATTTTATGAGGACATTGATGAATTACTGGAGAAAGTAGATGTCATCGATATTGTAACTCCGACCACCTATCATCATCAAACTGCTGTAAAAGCAATCAAAGCTGGTGTTCATATTTTTGTCGAAAAACCCATCACTACTACTGTAGAAGAAGCTGAAGAATTGATTGCTTTGGCCAAGCAACACAATGTTAAAGGTCAGGTTGGACACGTTGAACGTTTTAATCCTGCATTTAGAGCTGCCATTAGCAAAATAGATGAACCTATGTTTATTGAGGCTCATCGTCTGGCAGAATTTAATCCAAGAGGAACAGATGTGCCAGTAGTGCTAGACTTGATGATTCACGATATAGACGCCATTTTAAGCGTTGTTAAATCCAAAGTGAAAGACATTAATGCCAGTGGCGTTTCTGTTATTTCGGAAACACCTGATATTGCCAATGCCAGAATTCAATTTGAAAATGGATGCGTTGCCAATCTTACTGCCAGCCGTATATCTTTAAAAAATATGCGTAAATCGCGGTTTTTTCAAAGAGATGCTTATGTTTCTGTAGACTTTCTTGAGAAAGTTACCGAGGTGGTTAAAATGAAAGATGCGCCCAAAGATCCTGATGATTTTGCTATGATTCTTCAAAATGCTGAAGGGGTCAAAAAACAGATTTATTTTGATAATCCAGAAGTCGAATCCAATAATGCCATCTTGGATGAACTTGAAACTTTTGCAGAGGCTATCACAAATAACACAACACCAATAGTGAGCTTAGAAGAAGGTACCCAAGCCTTAAAAGTCGCTATGCAAATTATAAAAGCATTTGATAATTAATAATTTCAAACTATATATTTCATGAAACATATTTCAATTATAGGAGCCGGTACAATGGGAAATGGTATTGCTCATACCTGCGCCCAATTTGACTATAAAGTCAGTTTAATCGATGTATCCAAAGACAGTTTAGACAAAGGGATTGCTACCATCACCAGAAATTTAGATCGCATGGTAAGCAAAAACAAAATAAGTGAGGATGACAAAAAAAGAACACTTGGTAACCTTACAACGTTTACCAGTATAACTGATGGTGCAAAGAACGCTGATTTAGTTGTAGAAGCTGCTACTGAAAACGAACATATCAAACTTGATATATTTAGAGAATTGGATAAAATCTGTCCTTCTGAAGCCATTTTGGCTACTAATACCAGCTCTATACCTATTACCAAGATTGCTGCCGTTACTAATAGACCAAAACAAGTCATTGGGATGCACTTCATGAATCCAGTCCCAATCATGAAGCTGGTTGAAATCATCAGAGGTTACAACACAAGCGATAAAATAACAGATATAGTCGTAAATCTGGCAAAGAATTTAGGCAAAGTCCCAACTGAAGTCAATGATTACCCGGGATTTGTAGCCAACCGTATTCTGATGCCTATGATCAATGAAGCCGTTGAAACTTTGTATAATAACGTTGCGGGCGTGCAGGAAATAGACACAGTCATGAAGCTTGGTATGGCGCATCCAATGGGACCCTTACAGCTTGCCGATTTTATTGGATTAGATGTCTGCTTATCTATTCTGGAAGTCATGTATGATGGGTTTAAAAATCCTAAATATGCTCCCTGTCCATTATTAGTCAACATGGTAAGAGCTGGAAAAATGGGTGTAAAATCTGGTGAAGGGTTTTACGACTACAGCGAAAGCAAAAAAGCCGAAAAGGTTTCTTCTCAATTTGTTTCCTAAGACATGCCAGTTGTAAAACCTTTCAAAGCAACAAGACCTACTCGTGATAAAGTAGGTCTTATCGCTTCAAAACCATATGATACTTATACCAAATCACAAATAGAAGCACGACTGGACAATAATCCTTTTTCGTTTCTGCACATCGTAAACCCTGGTTATAAATACAATAAAGAGATCTCTGGAAAAGAGCGTTTTGGGTTAGTAAAAAACAGGTTTGAAGAATTTAAAGAAGACGGTAGCTTTATACAAGAGGATAAAGCTTGCTACTATTTGCATAAGATTATTTATAGGAATGAAATTCAGTTTGTTGGATTCATAGGAGCTGCCAGCACAGAAGACTACGAGAACAATACGATTCGTAAGCACGAAGACACACTGAAGGAGAAAGTAGATGTTTTTACAGAATACCTGAAAACGGTTAAGTTTAATGCGGATCCCGTCTTACTCACCTACCCAGATAATGAAATTCTGGAAAGCATTTCTAAAAAACTAATGAAAAAACGCCCAGAGTATGAGTTTACGACAACCTCCAGAGAAACTCACCATTTTTGGGTCATCGATAATGAGCAATACCAGCAACAAATAGAAGATGAATTTAAGGCTATGAAGCATATTTATATTGCAGATGGTCATCACAGGAGTTTATCGCATATCGACTTAAAACAACAATGTCAAGCCCAAAATGATCAACATACAGGTATTGAAGCTTACAACTATTTTATGGGCTTTTTTATTCCTGAAAGCCATCTCAGAATACATGAATTTAATAGACTTGTAAAAGACCTTAATGGCTTGAGCAAGGATGAATTTTTAATTAAACTCGATGAACAGTTTAAAATTGAAAATTTAAGGCAAAACTATTACAAGCCCACAAAACCTCATCACTTTAGCATGTATTTGGATGGCGATTTTTACGAACTGAATCTTAGATTCAGGAATTATGATTTTGATGATTCACTTTCTAGACTAGATGCTCAGATTTTATATAGTACAATCTTAAAACCCATTCTTGGGATCGTAGATTTACGAAACAATGAACGTCTTCAATACAGCCAAGGCCAAAAAGATATGGCTTACGTTAAAGGAATGATCGACAATGGAGAGTTTGAAGTAGGGTTTGGAATGTATCCGGCTAAAATTGAAGAGATGAAAACCATTGCCGACGAAGGCTTGAAAATGCCCCCTAAAACAACGTTCATCGAGCCTCGACTAAGAAGTGGCATTACGATTTATGAATTTTAAACAGCACTGAACATATGAAAGGATCTATAAAGGAACATATCAATTACTTTAAAGAAGAACTAGGAGAACAAATCGACTTGGTTGCTGTATCGAAAACAAAACCTAACCAGGACTTGATGGAGGCTTATGAAGCCGGACAGCGAATTTTTGGTGAAAATAAAATCCAGGAGATGACAGACAAGTGGGAGTCTTTACCAAAAGACATCAAATGGCATATGGTAGGTCACGTGCAAACCAACAAAGTGAAATATATGGCCCCATATGTGGACCTTATTCATGCGGTGCATAAAATGAAATTACTCAAAGAAATCAACAAAAGAGCAAAAGAAAATGATCGAGTAATCAATTGTTTATTACAGGTGAAAATTGCCGAAGAAGATTCTAAATACGGCATGTCTCCTGATGAAATTCGTTCGTTCTTAAAGGATGAAAAGCTTGCAGACTTAAAACATGTGAAGCTGAAAGGATTGATGGCAATGGCAACTTTTACAGACGATGAAGAACAAATTCATCGTGAATTTAAGATACTAGAAGACCTTTATGAAGAGACCTCTAAAACTCATCCCGACTTCAGCGTACTTTCAATGGGTATGAGTGGTGACTATAAAATTGCCATGGAGCACGGAACTAACATGGTAAGAATAGGTAGCTCAATTTTTGGAGCCAGGCACTAGTTTCAGATTGATTTAAAAGATTTGAAAAAGCCATCTGTTTCGAAACAGATGGCTTTAGTTTTATAATTCAGTGTAATATTATTTGATGTCAATTTGTCGAGCTGGCTTTGGCTTAGCCTCTTCACGTTTTGGAATATCTACATGAAGTACACCGTTAGTATGCTTTGCAGATATTTTTTCTCCGTCTACGCTATCTGGTAAAGTAAAGGACCTTTTAAAAGACTGATAGCTAAATTCTCTACGAGTATAGCGCTCCCCTACTTTATCTTCATGCTTTTCTTCCTTTTCAGAAGAAATAGTCAGCTCGTTGTTATTTAATTCAATATTAAAATCCTTCTTATTGAATCCTGGAACTGCGACTTCTACACCAAATTTATCTTTGGTTTCTTTGATGTTAACAGAGGGTAATGTGGTGTTGGTCTCAGAATAATCTCTGTTGAAAACATCGTTTGAAAAAAAACGATCAAAGAGACTTAAGTCTTGATTTGTGAATCGTGTTGGTAACATAATTTATAATTTTAAGGTTAATATCATTTTTAAAATCAGATTTCAAATTAAATACCAAACAGATATTCGACTAAAAGTGCAGATATTTTGAATAAATTCAAATTATGCAAGACAAAATTATGTCATAATGTCGTTATTAAAGCTAAATTTAATGTCATTTTGTCATTTTAATGATGTAGATTATAATTTGTATCAAGCTAAGCTCAACCAAAAACGATTAATACCTTAAACTTTAATCCAAAGGGGAATGAAACAGAATTATATCTTTACTTTTGTAATTATGCCAAATATTAGATTCAGATAGATTGTACGCCATATTAGACATAGAATCCACTGGTGGGAAATATAACGAAGAAGGTATAACTGAAATTGCTATTTATAAATTTGATGGGCATGAAATAGTTGATCAATTTATTTCACTCATCAATCCAGAACGAAAAATACAATCCTTCGTGGTTGGATTGACGGGGATCAATAACGAAATGCTACACTATGCTCCAAAGTTTTACGAAGTAGCCAAACGTATTGTAGAAATTACCGAAGGCTGCATTCTGGTAGCACATAATGCAAAATTTGACTACAGAATGCTCAGACTGGAATTTGACAGGTTGGGTTATGACTTCGAGAGAAAGTCTTTATGCACGGTTAAGCTGTCCAAGAAATTACTACCAGGCTTTGAATCGTATAGCTTGGGAAAGTTGGTTAAAGATTTGGGAATTCCTATCACAGACAGACATAGAGCAAGTGGTGATGCAATGGCTACAGTTAAGCTTTTTAAAATGCTTTTAGAAAAAGATGTAGACAAAGAGATCATCAGCTCTAATTTAAAGCTGAATAGCATTAGTAGTATTGACCAAAAACTCATCAGATTAATAGACCAATTACCTAATACTGTAGGTGTCTATTATTTTTCTGATGGAGAAGGAGACATTATTTATGTAGGAAAGAGCAAAGACATTAAGAAAAGGGCAAATCAACACTTCACCAGTGATGCCCCAAAATCCAAAGAAATTCAGAATCATATTTCTTCTATTGATTTTGAGAGAACAGGTAACGAATTAATGGCATTATTAAAAGAAAATCAATCCATTAAAAAGCTAAAACCTCGTTATAACGGAGCTCTAAAGAAAGATTTGTTTACCCACGGGCTTTATGCTTTTGAAGATCATAATGGCTATTTGAATTTATCGGTGTCAAAAATAACTCCAAAACAAAATTACATTACCAGCTTTACCAACTATCAACAAGGTAAAGCCTTTATGGAGCGTGCAGTTGAAAATTACGACCTCTGCCAAAAATTAACCGGACTGCACAAGACCTCTGGAGCCTGTTTCAATTTCACCATCAAAGAATGTCATGGAGCATGCATACAGCAAGAGCCGGCTGAATCTTATAATAAAAGAGTAAATCAACTCATCAATTATTATGATTATCAAAACAAAAACATGATTATTCAGGACAGAGGTCGCCATCCTGGAGAGAAAAGTGTTGTTTTGATTGAAAATGGAAAGCTCGCTGGAGTAGGTTATACCGAATTGAATTTTCAAATTGAAAATATTTCGATTCTTAAGAATATTATCAATCCTATGGAAAATGACCGGGATGCTCAGCATATTATTCAGTGTTACTTAAGAAAACGCAATAAAAATTTGAAGATTCACCTATTCTAGAATGGGAAAAAATATCCTTATTCACAGTATATCTTTTCTGCTAAGCCTTGTTGGTATTTTAGTTCTAGTATTTGATATAGGTTTTGATCATTCTGAAAACCTCACCACATTTTGTAATATTTTCTACGCCAGTGTGCTTGCACTCGGCATAGTCTCGACTTCAGTTCGATATTATAACAAAGTAAAATTACCAAAAAATGCTGTTTTCATATTCGATTGTTTTTCAGTATTATTTTCACTATTTGTTCTGCTTAGGCATTTTATTTTTCTAGAAATTTCTTTTTTAGAGAGTTTTATAGCAAATGATGAATGGTTGAAATATGCCATTCTTCTCACATTCGTCAGAGAATCTTTCGATATCCAAATTTCTGTAGATCGTACCATTTTAAATCCAGCTCAACTTTTTATTGTAAGTTTTCTTGGCATCATTATCATTGGAAGTCTTCTTCTTTTATTACCTAATGCAACCCATTCTGAGATAAGTTTTATTGATGCCTTATTCACTTCAACCAGTGCTGTATGTGTTACCGGCCTCATCGTAGTAGACACTGGAAGTTATTTCACAAGTTTAGGCCAAAGCATTATACTTTTTTTAATTCAAGTCGGAGGTCTCGGTATTCTAACCTTTACTAGCTTTTTTAGTTATTTTTTTAAAGGTGGTTCTACCTACGAAAATCAACTTACACTCAACAGCATTACAAGTTCTAAATCTCTAGGTTCAGTATTTACAACGTTAAAATATATTCTTTTTATCACCTTTTTCATCGAGTTATTTTCAGCAATAATGATCTTTATAAATCTAGAGGGTTCCGACTTTAAAAGCCTAAGCGAACAGATCTTTTTCTCTGTATTTCATGCCATATCTTCGTTTTGCAATGCTGGCTTTTCTACCTTGAGCAATGGTCTATATGAAGAAGGATATAGATTTAATTACGGGCTTCAGTTGGTTGTTATCCTATCATTTATCATAGGCGGGCTTGGATTTCCAATTGTTGAAAATATTTTTGGTTATTTTAAATATGTGATCAAAAGAGTATTTGGACGAAAATCCGATTTCAAACCCTGGGTGCTAAATATAAATAGTAGAATTACTTTAATCACAACTTTTTTAGTTACTAGTATTGCATTTGTAATTATTTATAGTCTAGAACACCAAAACACCTTAACGGAGCATAGCAGCCTAGGCAAAATTATCAATGCCCTTTTTACAGCAGCAACTCCGAGAACAGCTGGCTTTAATACAGTCGATTTGTCTACATTGACTTTACCTACATTACTTTTTATTATACTTTTGATGTGGATAGGTGCTTCCCCTTCATCTACGGGAGGAGGAATAAAAACAAGTACACTTGCCATTTCAATATTAAACGTCCTCAGCTTAGCTCGAGGAAAATCGAAAGTTGAAATTTTTAAAAGAGAAATTTCTACTATCTCAATACGAAGGTCTTATGCTATCATCGCATTGTCGGTCATGGTTATAGGCTCTTCACTTTTGATACTAAGCTTTACCGAGGAAAACTTATCTTTATTTGGGCTAGCTTTCGAGACTTTCTCTGCTTATTCTACTGTTGGATTAAGTTTAGGAATTACCGATAAACTGAGTGACATGGGAAAGTTGGTTGTAATTTTTACTATGTTCGTTGGCAGAGTGAGTATGCTCTCCGTTGTTATTGCTATTTTCAAAAAAATAAAGCAGAAAAATTATAACTATCCAACAGAAGAAATATTAATTAATTGATTATGAAATACATTATTGTAGGACTTGGAAACTTTGGCGCCTCCTTAGCTCAGAGATTAACTTCGTTGGGTAATGAGGTTATTGGGATAGATAAAAGCATGAAGAAGATCGAGTATTTCAAAGAAAAAATTACTCATACCATACGCATGGATGCAACAGATGAGATTGAGGTTCGCGATCTTCCCCTAGAAGAGACTGATGTTGTGATTGTTACTATTGGTGAAAATCAAGGAGAGAATATTATGGTCACTGCCTTATTTAAAAATCTTGGCGCTAAAGAACTCATCAGCAGGGCTATGAATCCTCTACATAAAAAGGTACTTCAAGCTATTGGAGTAGATAAAATTGTGCATCCCGAAGCTGAAATAGCAGATCGCTGGTCTAGTAAGCTGCATTATGAGGATATTATTGATTCCTTTGAACTCAGCGATGAGTTTAGCATAGTGCAAATTGAAGTTCCTGAGAAGTTTGTAAATAAAACTCTCACCGAACTAGAACTGAGAAAGAAACACAATCTTCTGGTCCTGACTACAATTCAAAAAAACAAATCGGATGAGCAAAGTATAGATGAAAATGATAAAAGCGAAAAAATAAAAGGGGTCTTAGATCCAAACAAGAAGTTGTTAGACAAAGAAATTTTGGTCATATTTGGCTGTAATGAAGATATTGAATCGTTTACGAAGAAATTTTATTCCAATAACTGATACATGGTTCTGACTCGGTATGTAAGCCTTAATACTATGATAATTGGAGTTTAATTTCTTAAGCATAACATCTTGAAAACAGAATTTTATTAAAGATGACTTGGAAAGAAAAAGTACATGAAGTAATCTATGAAGCAGACACAAAAGCTGGAAAAGCTTTTGATATTGCTTTGTTGGTTGTGATTTTAGCAAGTCTTGCTTTGGTGGTCCTTGATTCTGTAGAAGAAATAAGTCTACAGTATCACTCTTTATTCGTTAAGCTCGAGTGGGTTATAACTATCTTTTTCACCATAGAATATATCCTTAGGGTTGTCAGTATCAAAAAAGCAAAAAATTACATCTTTAGCTTTTATGGTATCATCGACTTTCTTTCCACAATCCCTCTCTATGTTTCTTTAATTTTTGCCGGCTCTGGAGCTTTGCTATCCCTCAGAGCATTAAGACTGCTTAGAGTGTTCAGGGTGTTTAAACTAGTACGATATTCTGGCGCTGGTTCAAGGGTAGCAGTAGCATTAAAAAACAGCGTTCCTAAGATCTTGATCTTTATTTATAGTGTGGTTATCATATCGTTTATAGCAGGGACAATCATGTACATTGTGGAGGGTCCAGAACACGGATTTACCTCTATTCCAAGAGGGATTTATTGGGCTATTGTCACACTCACCACTGTTGGTTTTGGAGATATTCATCCCATTACCCCATTAGGTCAATTTATTGCCACAATCATCATGCTTTTAGGTTATGGTATTATAGCTGTCCCTACTGGTATAGTTACTGCTGAAATGACCAAAGAAAATATTAGAAGCAACACACAGGTATGCTATAATTGTGGTGAAGATGACCACAGAGACCAGGCTGACTTTTGCCATAATTGTGGTTATTCTTTAAACAAAGAAAAAGCTACAGAAGGAAGTAAAAATGACAGCTGAATTAATTTGTATCGTTGGCCCCACTGCAATAGGCAAAACATCGCTAAGCCTTAAACTTGCCCAGTTCTATTCTGCTGAAGTTCTATCTGCTGACTCCAGGCAGTTTTATCAAGAGATGTCTATAGGCACTGCTGTACCTTCCAAAGAGGAACTCCAGATGGCTAAGCATCATTTCATACAACATATTTCTATTCACGACGATTACAATGTAGGTAAGTTTGAGCAGGAAGCGCTCAAACTTTTAAACCGTATATTCGAAAAAAATGATAAAGCCATTTTAGTTGGAGGGAGTGGTCTGTATCAAAAAGCAGTTACGGAGGGTTTAGATGTTTTCCCTGAAATCCCCCAGAACATTAGAAATAAATACAATTCTATTTTAGAAAAGAAAGGCATCGAGATTTTACAAAAGTTGCTCAAAGACAAGGATCCTGAAGCGTTTCAATCTATAGATATTTTAAATCCGCGACGATTGACGAGAGCACTAGAAATTATTGATGTCTCCGGAAGGTCTCTTAATTCATTTCAAAATAAAAATAAAACCGAACGCAAATTTAATGTCACTAAGATTGGCTTGGACGCTCCAAGGCCCGTTATCTATGAGCGCATAGAACAACGCGTGGATAAGATGATAGAATTAGGACTTGTAGAAGAAGTCCATAAACTTTATCCCTTTAGACACCTCAATGCTCTCCAAACAGTAGGTTACAGAGAATTATTCAGTCATTTTAATGGTGAAATGAGCTTGACAAAAGCAATAGAAGAGATTAAAAAAAATACAAGAAGATTTGCGAAACGCCAGCTTACCTGGTTTAAAAAAGATGCTGAAATACGTTGGTTTTCTTATCAGACTCCTGTTGAAGACATTCTGAAAAGTTTAAAAACACAAAAAGATTAGCCGTTTATAAAACCGCTAATCTTTTTTTTGGTATGAAACTGAAAAAAGTGAGCTTTGATTATGAGATTAAGCTCCTTTCCCGTCTGAGCCTTTTACGACCAAACGGAAACCTTCACCGTGAATATTCAATATTTCTACAGTGTCATCTTTTTTCAGGTATTTTCTTAATTTTGCGATATATACATCCATACTTCTGGAAGTAAAGTAGTTATCGTCTCTCCAGATTTTGGTTAAGGCTAACTCTCTTGGCATTAAGTCATTTTCATAAAGTGCCAAAAGACGAAGCAATTCGTTCTCTTTTGGTGACAATTTTATAGGCTCCTCTTCTTTATAAGTGAGAAATCTCAATTTTGAGTTAAGATGAAAATTGCCAATCGTAAATTCAAATTGCTTACTGTCTGCAAGAGTGTCGGAACTTTTACGCTGCATAATAGCCTTTATTTTCATCAAAAGAACTTCGCTGTCAAAAGGTTTATTTAGATAGTCATCAGCACCTACCTTATAACCCTTAAGTACATCATCTTTCATAGCTTTCGCAGTTAAAAAGATAATAGGTATATCTTCGTTTTTAGCTCTTATTTCTTTGGCTAATGTAAACCCATCTTTATAAGGCATCATAACATCTAGGATGCAGAGGTCATAATTTCCTTTCTTAAACTTTTCGAAGCCCTCCATGCCATTTTTTGCATGCGTAACTTCGTAGTTATTCATAGACAAATAGTCTTTTAATACAATTCCAAAATTGGGATCGTCTTCTACTAATAAAATTTTCTTGTTTTCAGTTTCCATATAGTTATGATATTAATGGTAATTTAATTATAAATGAACTTCCTTTTCCTTTTTCACTTTTGACGGAGATTTCTCCGTGATGGTCTTCAATAATTCGCTTGACGTAGGCCAGGCCTAGACCGTGACCTTTGACGTTGTGAACATCTCCAGTGTGCTCTCTATAAAATTTATCAAATATTTTTTTCTGAACTTGTTTGCTCATTCCATTACCGTTATCGGTAATAATGAGAACAATAAAGTTATTGACGTTCTCAGTTGTCACTTTAATCTCTGGAGTTTCAGGAGAGTACTTTACAGCATTATCTAATATATTTACGATAACGTTAGAAAAATGAGAATCGTTTGCTAGAATGGTATCTCGTTTAGCATCAAATTTAGTTTCAATTTTCCCGCCTCGATCTTCCACGATCAAACTGATATGATTAATGGAGTCTTCAGCAACGTCATGTAAATTTAACTTTTCCTTTTCAATATCGAGCTCGTTCTTTTCTAGCTTAGAAATTCTCAACACGTTTTCAACCTGAGCATGCATTCGTTTGTTTTCTTCCCTAATCATATTCATATATCTATCTACAGCTTCAGGGTTTTTTGAGATCATGGGGTTTTTAACAGAATCTAACGCAAGATTTATAGTTGCAATAGGAGTTTTAAACTCATGCGTCATGTTGTTGATAAAATCTGTTTTGATTTGTGATATTTGCCTTTGTCTTATCAATTGACCTATGGCAGAAGAAAAGGCTAATACGATAACAAGTGTAAACATCACAGACAACCCACCCATCAAGGCAATTGATGATAGGATTTGTTTGTTTTTATCTTTAAAGTTAATGAATAGCTGATAATCTGAAAACTCATCATTATAACTATAAACAGGGATACCGTAAGTCGATGGAGAATTCAACTCAAAGCTTGCCGTTCTAACTTTTGTAGAAAGCGCATTGCTATAAATACCAAAATCGTAATCAGATTCCAAATTACGCTTTTGCATTTGTTCATCGATTAGATTTTTTATCTCTAGTGTATCAACACGTTTGTGTATTGGTATTTTAGAAGCCAATTCTTTAATAGCATCCAGCCAGAGGTACTTTTGCTCTTCTTCAAGATTGTTGATACGCTCAAATCGTTCCATAGCATTTACCGCAGAACCGTCAATCCCCTCTCTTCTCATAACTGCGGTCAATTTTTTATTGACAAATTTTTTGAATTCAATAGAATCTTGGTTATCTGCTAAGAATGGAGAAGCTACTTTATAATCCTCTTGAAATAATCGGTTGTAATAAAAATATTCTGTAGATATCCCATCTTCCGGCAATTGAAATATTTCACTAAGTTGAGTTCTTACAGGAATTTCTGAATCTGCAACAGAAGCAAATTTAAAGTAATATTTATCGACTTCTTCCTTTTCCAATTGCTGAACAACGTTGATGAGTATTTGTTTGGCACCCATAGAAAACTGTTCCTCGTTGCTTTCTACCGTATTCTTAATCCAGTAGCCTTGCACGAAAATGATTCCCACCAGGGAAACACTCATCAGCACTATTATAAATGTGAATATGCGTTGATTCATTTTGCCAAAATTACAGTTTTAACAAAATGCTTTCTCAGTGTTTAACCGAAAGTTAACAAGACAAATAGCCTATTTATCTGAAAAGTTTAAAAAATTCTCATGAAGTTGTCTTACCTGTTGCCGAGTTTCATTTAAATTAGTATTACTAACTATGAAACTGGCAAACTTTTTCTTTTTGTGTTCTGGCCATTGAGCCCTCATTCTAGACCTAACAGCTTCGGCATCAACACCATCTCTTTCAACTACACGCTGGATCCTCTCTTCCTCTGGAGCACTCACTAATATCGTAAAATCAAAATCTGAAGCTCTATCTTTCTCAAATATGATGGCGGCCTCGTACATAATATAGGGAGCATCTTGATCATGCAACCAATTCTTGAAGCATTCATGAACCTTAGGATGGATAATAGAGTTAAGTTGATCTAGCGCCTCTGAATCATTAAAAACAATAGACGCTAAGTCTGGCTTATGAATTAAGCCATCTGAATTTAAGCCCAAGTTAAACAGTTTGGCTACCTGAGCTGAAACCTTTGGTGTATCCAGTATTTTTTTAGCTTCTACGTCTGCTATAAATAATGGCACGCCAAGTTCCTCAAACATTTTGGCAACTGTAGTTTTACCACTTCCTATTCCTCCTGTAAGACCTACTTTTATCATTTTCTAATCAGATAATCAACTTTATAATTTTCCAAAGAAGCGTTTTTTACATATTTCGGCTGTTGGACCAGGTGTAGGATCATGAATTCGTCGTCAGGTTTATATTTGGCTATAACTTTGAAACCGGACTCATCGATGCGCTCGTAATTAGATAAGCTTGTTTTAAAATTGACCTTTACCGTTTTCGGGAAGATGATGAATCGATCATTGAGCTCTTGATTTTCAAATTCAATTGGAATTTCAAATACACCTTCGGTGAATTTAGCCACCGGTAAGAAATAATTAATGTTTTTAGTTAAGTATTTAATCGGTAAGCTGTCGATCTTTTCAATGCTAATTTGCCCAGAAATCGTATCAGATATATTTTCGAAACTTAAGTCGTTAGTGAATATATAATCTAACTTTTTTAATATTGAATCACTTCCAGATACCTCAACAAAATTTGGATCAAACTTAAAATCAGCCAAAGAATCATATCCTTTATTGAAACTGATTTTAATATTGGATTTGATTTTCAGTTTTTTTGTAGATAAGACATAATGCTCAAAAACTAAAACATCCTGCTTAAGAACTAAATCTTTTGCTGATATTTTTAAGGACTTAGCAATTTCAGATTTATTTGTTTTTAAATCATATTGAAATGCACGAGAAGTTGTATCTAACTGTTTAAAATTAATATCAATAGTAGAATTAAAAAGATGAATACTTAAGATTTTAAAGCCTGTTTGTTCTACCTGTGCGTTAACTTTTTGCTGATTCTGCTCTACTATTATCGACTCAGGAACATTTTTCAAATGAAAATTCACTTCTATATCATGTTGATAAGTTTTAGACATCTGGACAAATAACCATATGAGTAATGTAAAGCATATAAAGAAAAGAAAAGCTTTATAATTTCTTTTCTTCAAGTTGCCTTTTAAATTATCAATCTTTTTTTTTGGTTTCATGTATTGAAAAATAAGTTTGGAAAGGTTTTTTCTGGATTCTTTTTTAAGATATGAATTTTATAATAACTTAAAATAAATCCAAGTCCATAACTTATAAATTGAATGTTGGTTGCAGCTACACTTAAAAAAGCAATTTTAAGAGATTTGTAATTGATCAAGCTATCTATGAAGACCAAAAAAAAGTAAAGAGCATAAAAATAAAGTACAAAATGCAATTGGACCAAAAGAAATAAAAAACCTATCACCAAGCCCAGCGTATAAAACGATGGAAACCAAAACGTGAGTTTTGATGAATCTGGATATCGGTGTAATAAAATTGGTCTTACTAATCCAAATTTGTTAATTTGTTTAGAAAATTTGCTAAGATCCGTTCTGCGCTTATGGTACACATGGGCTCCGCTTATATAGCCAACCTTGAATCCTAAAGCCTTAAGCCGGATGGAAAGATCTGGGTCTTCTCCAGGGTGTATTTTACCAAAGCCTTTAGATTCTAAAAAAGCAGATTTAGAGATGCCCATATTGAAACTTCTGGGTTCGTAAGATCTAGACACTCTAGACTGAACTGTACCTCTAATACCACCAGTAGTTAATATTGAAGTCATCGCATAATCAATTGCTTTTTGAGTACTAGAGAAGCTGTCTAATGCCCTGTCACTTCCTCCGTAACAATCAAGGAATTTAAAATGTAGCGCCTCTCGAACAGCAGTCAAGTAGCCTTTAGGAACTATGACATCACTATCGAGAATGATAAAATAATTACCTTTAGCTTTAGACATCCCATAATTTCTCGAATCTCCCGGACCTGTATTATTCTTAAAAAAGTAAACAATATTTAGTTGATCTTCATAGGATTTCACGATTTGCTCGCAGGTATTCTCTGAGCCATCCTCAACGATAATTACTTCAAATGTATCCTCTAATTCTGAAAGGCTTTCTAAAAGCTCTTGAATTTCATCAGGTCTATTGTAGACTGGGATAATAAATGAAAAATGAAGTTCTATCATGCTGTAAAGATATTACAAATAAAAAATCCCGAAGCTAAGCTTCGGGATTGAATAATAATAGAAATAATTTAAATTATTCCTTCATAATTCTAAAGGTTTCTATTCGACCTTCTACTTCCATAGATACTAAGTAAACTCCTGAATTAAATTCACTTACATTAATCTGAGGATTAGCAGATTGAGGTGAAGTTTCCTTGACCATCTGTCCAAGCATGTTATATACTTTTATAGTCTCTACAGTAGAGTTGGTTGTAATCGTAAGTATATCCTCAACTGGGTTTGGATAGAAAGAGAACTCTAAAGCAGTAAAGTCATTATTAGATAATGTTTCAACATTTACTGTATAGTCTTCTGCTTGACCGAAAGCAGTTCCAGCACAAGGATCTAAATAATCAATTTCACCAAAAATCTTTTTCACTCTCATTCGAGTTTCGCCAGCTAAAGCCTCTGCAGGGACATCCAGAGTTTGGATAGCTTGTATACCGTCCTCACCATTAGATCCTTCAATAGTTTGTATAATTTGATAGACTTCATTTGGTCCATCGAAAGCAAAATCTTGATTCCAGTCGATAAAAACTACAAATCTGTTTGTAAAATTACCACCCGTATTACCTTCTAATCTTATTTCATATGATTCTCCAGCATCAACATTTGCTATAACGTTTGTAAAATCTTCGTGAGCAGGAGATCCGTCTACGGTTGCATCTGATCTATTTGCAATATCAGAAAATTCAACATTAGTAATAGGCTCTACACCAATTGGAAAATCAAGTGGTCCACAATAGAAACCAGGGAAGCCTGGATCTGAATCCTGAGTAGGTAGCTCCACTAATGGTCCACCAGTTGCTAAAGATACCCACAATCCAAAGACGGGTCCATCTTGATTAGCAGATGGATCTAAAAATCCTGATGCAAAAACAGTGATGGCAGCATCATTAAGACCTAGGTTTGCTAATAAAGCTACATAGCTTTCAACTACTGTTGAATTATCTGCTGTAGTGATATCTAGAAAATAATTGGCAGTTGGCAATTCTAAGTAACCCTGAAATTCCGGATAGCTAATATCATCTACCAAAACACCACCATCTGCTTGATTCACAACATCTACGGTTGGAGCATCTGGAGAACCATGGTGTACTAAAACATCAGTATTTCCAGCAGAAGCAGCAGCTTCTCTTGCTCCAGCAAACACTTCTAAATTAAAATCAATAGCATTCACAGAATCATCAAATTGAGAAGGATCTAAGACTCCATCGGCAACAACAATATAAGATTCTTCCGAATCTAAGGTAACGTCAACGCTGTATAAAGCTTCTGAAACATCTGTACTTGTTCCTAACGCCACACTTAAAGTGATTTGCTGATTAGCCGGCACATCTACAAAAGGAGTTGCTGTTCTAAATGCAAAATCATCCAATAGTAAATCACCATTTAAATAAACATCGACAACTTCAGCTGCTGGATCTGGAGAGTTATGAACTACCTGAGTTCTTGCAATAGGTTGTGTTACATTAATTGTGTATTCCTCGGCCTGACCGAAACCAGTACCAACACAAGGATCTAAATAACCAGATGTACCAAATATCTTTTTAACTCTCATTCGCGTTTGTCCTGCTAACGCATCAATAGGAACATCTAAAGTTTGAACAGCCTGCTGACCATCTTGACCGTTAGAATTATTTATAGTTTGAGTGATTTCATAAACCTCTCCGGCATCGTCTAATACTTCGTTTTGATTCCAGTCGATAAAAACAGCGAAACGATTTGTAAAGCCACCATCAGTATTACCTTCTAAAGCAATATCATAAGATTCTCCAGCTATTACATCTCCGCTAATGTCTAGAAAATTTTCGTGAGCTGGAGAAGCACCTACTGCAGGGTCTGATGTATTTGCAATACCAGCAAATTCAACGTTTGAGATAGGCTCAACTCCAGAAGTAAACTCTAAAGGTCCACAATAAGGCTCAACAAAGGCTTCATCGCTTATCAATTCAACTAGAGGTCCGCCCGAAGTCAAAGATACCCATAATCCAAACTCAGGACCATTTTGATTAGCAGAAGGATCTAAAAATCCACTTGCGAATACTGTTATAGCTTCATTTAACAAACCTAACTCAGATAAAGAAGCCTCATAACCTGCTACTTTAGTTGAATTATCAGAAGTGGTAACAGCAATTAAGTAATCATCCGTTGGTATTTCTGCATAACCTTGAAATTCTGGATAACTAATGTCATCAATCAAAATACCAGCTCCGTTCTGGTTTATAATATCTACAGTTGGTGCATCAGGAGACCCATGATGAGCTAAAATGTCTGTATTGCCTTCAGTAGTCGATTCAAGTCTAGCACCAGCAAATATTTCAAGATTAAAGTCGATTGCATTTACCGAATCATCGAATTGCGTTGGGTCTATCACACCATCTGCTACAATGATATAATTTTCATTTTCGATTAAATTCACTGTAGTTGTGTATAGACTTTCTGATACATCTGTACTTGTTCCTGGAGCAACATCAATATCAAGATCCTGGCCAGCTGGAAGAGGTAAATATCCAGTAGCAGTTCTAAATTCTAAATCATCAATAGCTAAGTCTCCATTGACGTAAACATCCACTACGTTAGCTGCTGGATCTGGAGCATTATGGACAATTTGGGCTTGAGCAAAACCAGTTGCAACTTCTCCTTCAATTACAAAAGCTGTGCTTTGAAAATCATCGATTCCTATATCAGAAAATGCTGTCCAATCCGTAAAATCTCCACCAAAAGCATTAGTAGGGTCAATGAGATGTGCTACATTATCACCAAATGAGCCACTTCCTGCAGCAACCCAGTTCCATCTGGTGGCATTAGCAAAACCTGGAATATCCTGTGTTGGAGCTACTACTAACCAGTAGTCTCCGGCAGGAAGTACTACAGAACCACCATTAGCAGTCACTATGTCGACTGTTATATTGAATCCTCCATCGCCTGTGTCTGTAATCGTAACAGCTGGACCACTTGGATCCACATTTACAAGTTCTACCAAACCTGTGCCTTGTTGGGTAGGGTCTCCTGCTGGTAAATTAGAGGATGAATTGGCATAGATGTAAACGTTAATACCTGTAACTGTTGATTCAAATGTACCATCAGAATTAAAACCAAAAGCAGTTACAGATTGCAAATTAGAAATACTACTCAACGAAAAGTCATCTGTAGCATAAACTCCTGCTCCTGTGTTATTAACAACGGAAACAATACTTTCGAAGTTAATTAAAGTTCCATCTGGAGATTGATCAAACAAAACAGTTTTTGGAACCTCTGGAAGACTCGCTGTCTTTTTTGATTTGATAGAAAAATCTTGTGAATAAGTCGAAAACGCCAAAACAAGACCTAGTAATGTCATTGTAATTCTTTTCATAATTAATTTTTTTAAGTTCAAAACTAATATAGTTAAATAATTATGAAATAATAAAGAATAATCGCTTTGTTTTAACAGTATATTGAGTTAAAATTGTTAATTTAATGATTATTTGCTACTATTTTATTTTTATTGCACAAAAAAAACCTCCTTAAAGGAGGTTTTTTTAGGGTGATTTTATCATAAAAAAATTTACTCTTCCATCGCTTCCATAATATCCTGACTTACACCCATATTAGAAAATCCACCATCATGAAATAGGTTTTGCAAAGTTACTTTTTTTGTCAAGTCAGAAAACAAAGTGATCGTGTAGTCAGCACACTCTAAAGCTGTAGCATTACCAAGCGGGGACATCTTTTCCGCATAGTTCATAAAGCCAGTAAATCCTTTAACTCCCTGTCCTGCAGAAGTAGGCGTAGGGGATTGTGAAATAGTATTAACTCTTACTTTTTTATCCTTCCCAAAGAAATAACCAAAGCTTCTGGCTATGGATTCTAAAAAAGCCTTATTGTCTGCCATATCGTTATAATCTGGAAAAACACGCTGAGCAGCCATATACGTTAAAGCAACGATACTTCCCCACTCGTTCATCGCCTCCTTTTTATATAAGGTTTGCATAAGCTTATGAAAAGACATCGCAGAGACGTCCAACCCTTTGTGGGTCCAATCGTAATTTTGATCGGTATAATGCTTTCCTTTTCTCACGTTGATAGACATCCCGATAGAATGCAAAACAAAATCAATTTTACCTCCAAGGATTTCTTGTGATTTTTCGATAAGATGCTCCAAGTCCTCAACTTTGGTAGCGTCAGCAGGAATTACTTCAGAATTTGTTTTTTCGGCAAGCGTATTTATCGTTCCCATTCTCAAGGCCACGGGGGCATTGGTCAATACAAATGATGCTCCCTCTTCGTGAGCACGCTCTGCAGTTTTCCAGGCTATAGAATTCTCATCTAAGGCCCCAAATATAATTCCTCGTTTCCCTTTTAGTAAGTTATATGACATAGTCTTGATTTATTTTTATTGGCGTAAAGTTAATCATTTTAACAAAGACTGGGCATGAGCTAAGGCAGATTCAGAGGTTTTATCCCCCCCTAACATTTCTGCGAGTTCACTAACGCGTTCCTGGTGCTTTAGAACCTTAATATTGGATTGAGTTTTTTGATTGGTAGTCGTTTTATAGACTTTAAAATGTTGTTGACCCAAACCTGCGATCTGAGGCAAGTGGGTTATAGATATCACCTGAAGGGATTTTGACATTTTCTGCATTATTCTTCCCATTTTAGTAGCAATATCTCCCGAAACACCAGTATCAATTTCATCAAAAATAATACTTGGTAAATTTTCATACTCTGCCAGTAAGCTTTTTATAGCTAATGTAATTCTAGACAACTCTCCTCCTGAAGCCACCCGCTTGATATCCTGAGGCTCACTTCCTTTGTTAGCAGAGAACAACCAATCAAACTGATCTGCTCCTCGGGAGGTAAAGTTATTCTGAAGCTCTCCCTTGATGATTAATTGAGCATCTGGTATTCCAAGTTCCTTCAACATATTTTCAACGACATCGCTGATGGTATTAGTTACTTCTTGTCTAGACTTAAATAACTCTTTTGCAATGGCTTTGATTTTCTTTTCCTGATCCTGAATACGTTTCTTTGCTTCTTCAAGTTCCTTTTCTGCATTTTCTTTAACGGCTACCTCTTGCTCTAATTGGGCCATGATCTGAAGCAATTCTTCGATATCAGAAACGTGATGCTTTTTTTGTAAATTATATATGGCCTGCAACTTTTCGTTCACTTCTTCCAGAGCCTGAGGGTCTGCATCGAGTGATTCTAACTGAGAATGCGTTTCAGAAGAGATATCTTCAGCTTCAATGAGAATGCTCTCCAAACGCTCAGATAAACTTGTTAAAACAGGGTCTAGCTGAGAAGCCTTTCTCAACTGAATATTGATCTCTCTGAGCTGAGTAACTACACCCATCGACTCATCATCGAGTTGCTGGTAGGATTGGCCAAGTTTTTCTTGTAATTCTTCAACGTGACTTAGTCTACTCTGGGAAGACTCAAGCTCTTCCTGAAGTCCAATTTTTAAATTAGCCTCCTTTAATTCTGAAAGCAAAAAAACATTATAGTCGTAAGCTTCATCAGCTTTGATTTGCTTACTTTTTAGAGTTTCAAAGTCCTTCTTGTAGGAATTTAAAAGCTGAAAATGTTGAATATAAGTAGATCTTAATTCTGAGTTTTGAGCAACAGTATCCAGAATATCATATTGATAATCAATACTTCCTATAGATAAAGTTTCGTGCTGACTATGAATATCTATCAAAAACATGCCAAGCTTACTTAAACTTGATAATTTAACAGGAGTATCATTAACAAAAGCTCTGGATTTCCCAGAAGGCAGAATTTCACGCCTGATGATAGTTTCCTCCTCATAATCCAGATCTAAATTTTCAAAAAGAGCCTTTAGATTGAAATTGTCGATTAGAAAATGACCTTCTATCACACATTTTTTATCAGAATTTCTAATGGCGTTTAAATCTGCTCTTTTCCCTAATAAAAGTGAAAGTGCTCCAAGAATGATTGATTTTCCAGCACCAGTTTCCCCGGTAATGATAGAAAATGAATCAGTAAAATTAATACTGATATCTTCAATAAGAGCAAAATTTTTGATTCCAAGAACCTTAAGCACAGATCAAAATTTAAAGGATTATTAGAAAGGCTAATCTACTAAATATTTGAGTAAATCACATGTCTATTACTTGGTAATCATGCTCCACATTCTGCTATGCACAGGGGCAACTTGGTTTAGGGTATTCAACGTCGAAGTAATGTCCATTTCAGGACCATCTTTCAAAATTTGCATAATTTCATCGGACTTCGAATCGAAAAATATTCTGAATAATGCAGCATTGGGTCTGCTTTTAGAATTTTCAGAAATTAGATTTATAGCCGTTAGGATGTTTTCTTTTCCTCCTTCTACATCCTTATGCATTAAATCCAGACCCTTACGATGATACACGTAAATCGCTTTCCGAAAATTTGAAAAATTACCCGAAAGCAAATCTCTATTGATCCCAAACCGACTCTGCGTAGCTCCAGATTCTGTCCATCCATTTCCTCCTCTCTGGCTGGCTGCATTAACTATTTTTCTGGCTTCTTCATAATACTCATCTCCTCCCCCTTCTAAGAAAGAATCAGCATCCATACCAAGTATGGTATATACATAAAAACTAATTGTTGAAACCAGGTTACTAGAAAAAATGTTAGGATTATAATCTAGCGGAGCAAATTCTTTATACGTAAAATTAAAATCATTGTCTTTTAAGTTTAGCATAACGCTGTTCATCGATGACCCAAAAACAGGTCTTGATGATTGCACTTGAAGTGTTGCTTGAAAATTATTGGCATCGTAAGCTTGTATGATGATATTAAAGCTGCACTTAATACGTTCGTGAGGCTCAAGATTAGCATTAGTCCAGCTGGTGCTGTTCACAAATTCATTGAGATCTCTCTCCAAGGTAGAAAATATCGGAAGCTGATTTCGACCAGTCTGCTGAGCATCTATAAAGACTTCTGCTTCAAGAAGCTGCGAAAAAGTCAGCAGTGGAAAACATAAGACTAAGAGAAAATACCTAAGCTTCATTAGTTTTTAATTTTTATGATATGATCGAATATGTCTTTTGCTACTTCAGCTTTAGACTTAGTCTCAAAACGAAATAGTTCTGAATTTGTTATAATGTTAATTTTATTTGTATCTTTTTTAAAGCCTGCCCCTTTGTCGTTTAGGGAATTAAGGACTATAAAATCCAAGTTTTTACGTTTCAACTTAGATGTCGCATTTTCCGCTTCATTATTGGTTTCGAGAGCGAAGCCTATGAGAATTTGATTTTTTTTATGCTCGCCTAAATATTTTAGTATATCTGGCGTTGGCTCCAGATCGATACGCATAGGGTTGTCACTTTTTTTCAGCTTTTCATCAAATTGCTGCTTTGGCTTATAATCAGAAACCGCAGCAGAAGCAATAACTATGTCTGATGAATCAAAAACAGATGTAGTCTGGATAAACATTTCCTCTGCAGATACGACGTTTATTCTGTTTAGATTTTTATGCCTTAGGTCTAAATGAGTGGGTCCAGTGACCAAATTCACTTTAGCACCAAGATCCAATGCACGCTGAGCTAACTCAAAACCCATTTTACCACTAGAATGATTACCGATAAACCTCACTGGGTCTATAGCTTCGTAAGTAGGCCCTGCGGTAATTGTAATAACTTTGTTTACTAAAGGAAGTTGAGATAGAATATCATTTTCTAAAAATTCTATGATATGTGCCGGCTCTGCCATTCGTCCTTCGCCAACAAGACCACTGGCTAGTTCACCAGCTTCTGGTTTAATAAACTTGTTTCCAAACTCAATAAGTTGATCAATACTCGCTTTAGAAGAGGCGTGTTTGTACATGTCCAGATCCATTGCAGGAGCAAAGTAAACAGGACACTTGGCGGATAGATAGGTTGTAATCAAAAGGTTATTAGCATTACCCGATGCCATTTTGGACAGGGTATTAGCCGTTGCTGGGGCAATCAACATCAGATCTGCCCAAAGCCCCAGGTCTACGTGATTATTCCAGTTTTTTTCTTCATCGGTAAAGGAAGACACCACAGGATTTTCTGAAAGTGTCGATAAGGTAAGTGGAGTCACAAAATGCTCAGCTTCTGGTGTCATGATCACTTTAACGTCTGCACCAGATTTTTTTAAAAGCCTTACTAAAAAGGCAGATTTATAAGCGGCAATACCACCCGTAATACCTAAGAGGACGTGCTTGCCGCTTAAAATACTCATAGAAAATTATATTAATCTTCCGTGTTTTCCTTAGTATTTCTGTAATAAATTTTGTCTTCTAACCACTCATCCATGGCTATAGAATGTGGCTTTGGAAGTCTCTCATAGTATTTAGAAACCTCTATTTGCTCCTTATTCTCAAAAACCTCATCCAGGTTTTCATTATAAGTTGCAAACTCGTCTAATTTTTCCAAAAGCTCTCTCTTCATCTCCATATTGATTTGGTTAGAACGTTTAGAAACAATAGAAATAGCTTCATAAATGTTACCGGTTGGAGCATCAACTTCGTTTTTGTTGATGGTCGTTGTGCTTATTGGGGCGTTGGTGTGTTTGATATTTGAATTCATAACTCTGTTTGGGTATTTGTGCGTTCTTCTATGTCCTGAGCGTATATCCTGGCCTGTTCTGCAAGCTCACTTTCGGATTCGCTGTAATATTTTATGTAATCTTCGTAGTATGTTTTAGCATCTTCAAGTCGTTCTGGAACCAGAGCAGATATACTATTAATGGCTAAAATGTATGCAGATTCAAATCTGTAATAGAAAGCTTGCTCCCTAAATTTTGAACCAGGAAATCTTAAGTTATAATTTTCAAAGGATTGGATAGCTGCTTTATAGCGCTCTGTATGATGATATTGTTTTGATATCTCATAATATTTTCTTTCAATTTTGAGACTTAACTCCTGAATCATATCATTGGAAGCCTCAAAGTATTGCCCATCGGGATAAGTATTGATATAAAACTGAAGTTTAGCCAAGGCTTTCCTAGTATCTTCCTGGTCTTTACTGTAAATAGGAGATACTTCATAATAACTTTTTGCACTTTTGTAAAAACATTCTTCTACCTTTTCACTGTTTGGGTAGGATTTTGTGAAGCGTTCCATCATGTAACCCGATAAAAAATAATCGCCAATCAGGTAATGTGCATTTGCATTCATATAAGCCACTGTCTCCCCGGATGGTTTGCCTTTGTACTGGGGCATAATCTGCTCAAATAAACGAATGGCTTTACGCAAATACTTATTCTTTCCGGTCTCAATACCCTGATCATAAAGTTCTTTTGCCATTTCATATTTAGGCTGTATCTCTTTTTCTTTCAGAACTTTTTGATATTCACTACAGGAAGTAAAACCAAAAACTAAAATTAGAAGAATTGCAATTTGCTTCATAAGTTTAAATATCCTGCAAAATTAGGTATAAATCTTCGATAATAAAAACGCAATCTCAGCCAGCTTATTTCAATTGATTGATAAAAACACTCAATGCCGATTTAAGCTCCGGACTGGCTTTTATTAATGGGAGTCTCACCTGGCTTTCTGATAGTTTTTTGATTTCAAATACAGATTTAATACCCGCTGGATTACCTTCTTTAAAAATAAGATCCATCCCATCCATTAATTTATACTGAAGTTGATAAGCTTCCTTTGCCTTATCCTTCAACCCTAAATTTACCATTTGGGTAAATTCTGAAGGGAAGCCTTGAGCCATGACTGAAATAACACCTGCGCCACCGGCTAGCAGCATTGGTAACGTGATCATATCGTCTCCGGAAATCACAAGAAAATCTGAAGGCGTATCCCTGATCATTTCCATAGCTTGAACTATATCTCCTGAAGCTTCTTTAATACCGATGATGTTCTCAAAATCATGAGCTAAGCGCGTCACTGTAAGCGGTAACATATTGGACCCAGTACGTCCAGGTACATTGTATAAAATTATGGGTAGTGGAGATGCTTTAGACACTGCAGCAAAATGCTGATAAATTCCTTCCTGCGTAGGCTTGTTGTAAAACGGAGATACCGACAACACTGCGTCAAATCCTTCTGTATTCTTAGTCTTAAGATCATGGACCACATCTTTGGTGCTGTTACCTCCAAGACCAAGAACTAATGGCAGCTTCCCATCATTCTCTTTTTTGATGATGGATTTAACCCGTTCTTTCTCATAGGTGTTGAGTGTAGCACTTTCAGCGGTTGTTCCTAGAACTACAATATAATCTACTCCATTACTGATTTGAAATTGTACCAGGCGTCTTAGCGCGTTTTCGTCGATTTCATCTTCTTTAGTAAATGGTGTTATGAGAGCAACACCTGTACCTCTTAATTCTGTCATTTTAAATTATCTTATATGTTTAATGTATTTTGAGCTTTCTTTAAAAAAATCAAGGTTTTTAGTTTCCAAAGCAAATGATAGATCGTTGATGCGCTCGTTAGACTCAGCTAAACCTACCTTAAGATTTGCTTGAGTAAGCAAAGCAACAAGTTCTAAACAGAGTTCATCTTGCCCAAAAAAATTGAACAAATATTGATATTTGAAATTGATGAATTTTGAAATCACTTCAGACTTTGGCTCTCCAAAAAGAGAAAAATCCTTTTGAATAAAAACAAAATCTGGTTGCTCTACTTTATCGTATCTATGCCTACTAAATCCTAAAAGTTGGATTTGCGAAGGTTCTATATCAAAATTGGACACCACCAATTGCTGCAATTGATAGCGGTCTGAAACATCATCGTTAAATAAAACGCCCACCTTCTTATCAAACTTTTCCAGTGGTTGATGAGGAGGCTTTGTCTCTAATTTTTTATTTAAATAATAGGTTTGTATGGAATTGAGCACCTTTCAGTTTTTGTTTAAATATACAGGAATCTCATTAGTATTATAATCGAAATATAATTTTAAGCATTCTTAATTTCTTATCGGACAGTTATTTTTGTTAGCATCAGTCTTCAAACTTCAAAACTTAATAACCTTATTTAAGGCATTAATATCTCTGGACGCTCCAAAAATATAAACTAAATCGTCAATTTCAATACTTGTACCGGGTTGAATATCTGAAATATATTTTCTACCTCTTTTAATGGCTAAGACAGTTACATTATAATTTTTACCGATGCCTGAAGATTCTATCGATCTTCCTGCGATATTGTTATTGCCATGTTGTACGTGCAGGGTCGCAACTTCTTTATCGGGAATGTCAAGCTGCTGAAAAACGGCATTGGTCGACGTTGGCTTGATACTGGTTAACATTTCGTAATCTGAAGATCTAATACTTGTCACAATAGACTCTATATCGCCTTGAGTTACCATGTATTGACGCAAAACACGGGTAAAGATTTCTATCGAGGTTTCAAATTCTTCTGGAATCACCTCATCTGCACCAATTTTCATGTTTTCTTCAATTTCCTTCACGTATCGTGTTCTCACAATGATATAAACTGTTTGAGAGAAAAGTCTCACCGATGAGATGATTTTTTTGGTAGCATTAGGATCTGAAATTGCGATCACCACAACCCTGGCTTTCTGTATGTTGATATGTTTTAGAATCTCTGGATCGGAAGCATCTCCATAGACAATAGGCTGATTTTTTTGCTTGGCTTCACTTATAGCCTCATAATCCATATCTACGATCACATAGGGAACATCGATGTGAGAAGTCACCCGAGAGATATTTCGACCATTAATCCCGTAACCAACTATAACCACGTGATCTTTCCAGTCATGCTCCTGATCTATTTCCTGACTAGAATTATCGATCTTTATTTTATTTAATCGTCGCCTCACCTTTTTGGGAATCGCAGCTTTGAGCAGGTAATCTGTCATAGTATGAGATTTTTGTAAGACAAATGGAGTAAGAGCCATGGTCAATATAGAAACCGCCAGAAAATATTGATATAATTCATCTGGAAGAATATCATTTTGTAAACCTACTGTGGAAAGTAAAAGCGAAAATTCACCAACTTGAAATATGCTAAAGGCTGACATAAAAGCCGTTCGGGGCTGATTTTTCAAAACCAAAGTAATCAACCCAACGATCAGCATTTTAATGAGTAACACCGCTACAACAAAGAGCAGAACGTAGACAACGTTATTGATAAAAAACTGAATGTCGAGTAAAGAGCCTACTGAAATAAAAAAGAAACTGATAAAAATCTCTCTAAAAGGCAGAACATTGGCTGTAGCCTGATGGCTGTATTCAGATTCTGAAATGATCAAACCCGCAAAGAATGCTCCTAAAGCTAAAGAAAGACCGACAGAAGAAGTAAGCCAGGCTACTGAAAAGCAAAACACAATCGTTGTCAATATAAACAACTCTCTATTTTTGGACTTGACCACCAATTTAAAAATATAGGGAACTACGTACTTTTGAAGGACAAAAACAACAATCCCTACACCGATCAGTTTAGCTAATAATATTAAAAGTGTTTCACCGATATTTTCAGATTTACCAGCCAGAATTGGAGTTAATAGCATCATGGGTACAACGATGATATCCTGAAAAATAAGTACTCCCAAAGCCACTCTTCCATGTGGAGACTTTATTTCTCCTTTTTCCTGGAGCATTTTAAGCACAATAGCTGTACTACTCAAAGAAATCAAAAAGCCTAAAAATATGGCTGTATTGATTTTAACTCCAAGAGCCATGGAAACTAAGGCTGTAACCAATATAGTTCCGGCTACCTGCAATCCTCCACCGATAAAGACGGTCTTTTTAATCTTCATCAATCCACTAAAAGACAATTCAATACCAATGATAAATAGCAGAAAAATAATACCGATTTCTGAAAGCAACTCCACTTCATGCGAAGAACTCAAAAGATGGAAGGCACTTGGACCTACGATGATCCCAGCAAATAAAAACCCAAGTATAGAAGGAACTTTCAGTTTCTGGAACGCTAAAATAATAACGATTGAAATACCTAAAACAATAACAATTTCTTTAAGTAAAGGGATTTCCATAGCTGACTAGTGAGTGTTGCAAAAATACCAAAATAAGATTCTTATGCTTAGTGTCCAAGATAAAATATGATGCTTCAAAACTTTCATTAATCCAACACATCTTTACTTCTAAAAATTTTAAAGCCAGTATATTTACATCAAATTCAAAACCTGCATGAAGAAGATTATAATTTTGATTTCACTCTTGTGTTTCTGGGCTTGCCAAAAACAACCCAATAGACTTACTCACATTGAAGGAAAGCAAGTTCAAATCAATGATTCCATATCGAAAGACGAGACTCTTGAAAAATATATTAAACCTTACAGAAAAAAAATCGAGGAAGAAATGCAAGGTAAGCTGGCTTATACTCCTAAAGCCATGTTCAAATCGGATTATGACTTGAATACTCCCATTGGAAATATGATGGCAGATGCCGTCATGGAGATGGCCAATCCTATATTCCAAAGCAGAACTGGCAATAGCATTGATGTCGTTTTGCTCAACTACGGAGGAATTCGTTCTGGAATCAACGCTGGTGACATCTCTACAAAAACAGCTTACAACATCATGCCATTCGAGAATAAAGTAGCCGTAGCTGCCTTTACTTCAGATGAACTCAAATCACTTGTAGAGTTTCTTGCTCAACAAAAGACCGCTCACCCCTTCTCTGGCTTACAAATTGTTTTAGATGCTGAAGGAAGTCTTAAGACATTCACTATAAACGACGAGCCGATTCAGAAGAAAATCTACTACGTAGCCACTTCAGATTACCTAATTGAAGGGGGAGATAACATGAAATTTTTCTTAACTGCAGAAAGCACTGAAGTATTGGATTATAAGCTTAGAGATCTTTTTATCGATTATTTCAAAAAGAAAGATACTATTGCACCAATACAGGATAAGCGTTTTTATCAACTCAACAGTAATTAAAATGAGAAGACTTGAATTTTTAAAAACTACTGGAGCCGCTACCGCTTTTACCGCTGTAGGTGGAGTAGGTTTATTTAATACATGGACGCCAGCATCTTACGACAAGCATCTTACGATATTACACACCAATGATGTACATTGCCACATAGATCCTTTTCCTGCAAATGATAGCAAATATCCTAATCTGGGCGGGGTCTCCAGGCGCTTCAGTTACATCCAAAGTGTTATTTCCAAAAATCCTAACACCTTAGTTTTAGATGCGGGTGACGCCTTCCAGGGAACACCTTATTTCAATTTTTACGGAGGTGAACTGGAATATAAATTAATGAGCAAAATGGGCTACCATGCCTCCACCATAGGCAATCATGAGTTCGATAATGGGATCGCTAATATTGCTGCTCAGTTGGCTCATGCCAAGTTTGATTTGCTCAATGCCAATTACGACTTATCCAATACCATCTTAGATGGAATGGTGCAGCCTCACCAGATCTATGAGGTTAATGGACTTTCTGTTGGTGTCTTTGGTCTTGGGATAGAATTGGACGGTCTGGTATCTAAAGACCTTTATAAAGAAACCAAGTATCTTAATCCGATCGAAATTGCTCAAGAACAATCCAGAATATTAAAGCAGGACCTGAAGTGCGACCTGGTCATTTGTTTATCTCATTTAGGTTATAAGTATTCATCAGAAAAAGTTGATGACTTAAAACTTGCAAAACAAACTAAAGACATTGATCTTATTATTGGCGGACATACTCATACGTTTTTGGATCGTCCAAGTGTCATAAAAAACAAGGATGATAAAAATGTTCTTGTAAACCAAGTGGGATGGGCTGGTATTAATGTAGGACGAATCGATTTCTATTTTAGCAAGAACGAAAAAAGCAATGCTAAAAGTTTAGTGATTGAAGTATAACGCGTAACTATCTAGACTCAATAACTCAAAATAGAGCAATCAATCTTCGATCATTCGCAGAAACTCATCTTCGGTGATAATGTTGACCCCTAGATTTTCTGCTTTAGTTCTTTTGCTCGGCCCCATGTTGTCTCCAGCCACCAGATAATCTGTTTTTTTTGATATAGAGCTGGTGTTTTTACCTCCGTTATTTTCGATTAAATTCTGAAGTTCTTTCCTGCTCACGTTTTGAAACACACCAGAAATGACGAGGGTAAGTCCATCGAGTTTCTGACTTTGATTGTTGAGCTGATCTTCAGAAATTTCGAGATTCAACCCATAGCTACTCAACCGATCGATGCGCTCTTTATTAGCCTCATCGCTGAAAAATTCTACGACACTTTGAGCGATACGTTCTCCTATTTCGTCAACATTAACCAAATCCTGAAAGTGAGCTGAAGCAAGGACGTCGATGCTTTTAAATTCCTTAACCAGTTTTTTAGCCACCGTTTCACCTACATATCTTATCCCCAGGCCAAAGAGAACACGTTCAAAAGGAACTTCTTTAGATGCTTCGATACCCTGTATCAGGTTTTCAGCAGATTTTTCTGCCATACGCTCCAAAGGCAAAATATCTTCTTTCTTTAAGGTGTAAAGATCTGCATAATCTTCAATCAGATTTTCTCTTACCAACAAAGCCACTGTTTCACCACCCAGGCCTTCGATATCCAAAGCTTTCCTAGAAATAAAATGCTGGATACGACCGATGATTTGAGGCGGACAACCGTCTGTGTTTGGACAAAAATGCAAAGCCTCTCCTTCCTTGCGCTCTAAAGTGGTAGCACACTCTGGACAATGTTGAATGTAGTCTGTGGGTTTTGACTCTGGATCGCGTTCTTTGAAATTGACACCTATTATTTTTGGGATAATCTCTCCTCCTTTCTCAACGAATACCGAGTCACCTTCCCTTACGTCCAGTTTTTCAATTTGATCTGCATTGTGCAACGAAGCCCGTTTGACAGTAGTTCCAGCAAGCTGAACAGGTTCCAAGTTGGCTACAGGTGTAATTGCACCAGTCCTGCCCACTTGATATGTGATGGAGTTTAAGGTTGTAGAGACTTGCTCTGCCTTAAATTTATAGGCCATAGCCCAGCGTGGAGATTTAGCTGTATAGCCTAGCTCTTCCTGATGCTGTAAACTATTAACTTTAACGACAACACCATCGGTTTCGTAAGGCAGATCTCGCCTGTGCTCATCCCAGTAATTAATGTAATTGAAAACGTCATCCATGGACCTGGCAAGCTTAGCCTCCTGAGGTACATTAAAACCCCAGTCTCTGGCCTGCTCTAGACTTTCCATCTGGGTACTGACCTCAAGATTCTCTCCAGTCAAATTATAAAGTAGACATAAAAGCGGACGCTTAGCAACTTCAGCACTATCCTGTAGCTTCAAACTTCCCGAAGCTGTGTTCCTGGGATTAGCATATGGCTCTTCCCCCTGCTCTACTCGCTCTGCATTTAGTTTTGAAAAACCTTCGTAGGGCAATACTATTTCCCCACGAATGTCAAATCGTTTCGGAAAATTATTTCCCTTTAACTTTAGCGGTACAGATTTGATGGTTTTTACATTATGAGTCACTTCATCGCCCTGAGTACCGTCTCCTCTGGTCACTGCTCTTAAAAATTCACCGTTTTCATAGGTTAAGCTAATCGACGCTCCATCGTACTTGAGTTCGCAGGTAAACTCTACAGGCTCCTCGATAATTTTTTGTATCCGCGTTTGCCAATCCTCCAGGTCTTCTTTAGAATAGGAATTCGATAAGGAATACATTGGAAAATCATGAACAATGGTATTAAAATTCTTGGTCACTTCTCCACCAACTCGTTTCGTAGGTGAGTTAGGGTCCATTAATTCTGGATGTTCCTCTTCAAGCTTCTGCAATTCTTCAAGTTTCATATCAAACTCATAATCAGAAATATCGGGTTCATCCAGCACATAATACTTATAATTATGGTCGTGAAGTTCTGATCTTAAGTTTTCTATCTTGGTTTTTGCATCCATGAAATCTTGCTATTATTGAGGTATAAATGTAAACTAAATTCGATAAAATCTGATCGTAAAAATAATAGATGTCTCAGGTTTAGTAAGCTTTTAGCATTCGATCATTCCCTCTAAAATCTTTCCTTAACTGAACATTTTTAAAACCAGCTTCAAGAAACAATTCACGTGTTTCGTTGGCCAGGTATTGACTCACCTCCACATAAACTACTGGTGTGTTTTCTTGTTGTATAGCCAGATTAGCTATTTTTCTGTAGAAAATTAAAGGGTCATCATCGTAAACAAACAAAGCGACATGTGGCTCATTATCCAGGACATTGGCTCTCATGGTGTCTTTTTCGTCGTGCTTCACATAAGGAGGATTAGAAATAATCACATCAACTTCTGGAACCTGCTCCATATTCAATAGATCGTCTTCAATCAGCTCAATGTCAACATTATTTTCTTCGGAATTTATTGCTGCCAAGCTTAAAGCTTTTTTAGATACGTCTATAGCTTTTATCGTAGCCTCAGGCAGATGATGGGCCAGGGCGATGGGAATACACCCACTGCCAGTACCGAGATCTATGAGCGACAAAGCAGGGTTTTGAGCTGAGCAATCATCGAGAACCCATTGCACCAGTTCTTCAGTTTCTGGCCTTGGGATTAAAACATTGGAGTCGACTTTGATTTTTAGTCCAAAAAACTCAGTATACCCTAAAATATGTTGAATGGGTTCCTGATGCTGTAGGCGTTCCGTTGCTAAATGAAATTTTGACAATTTATCTGCGTCCAAATCGACCTCATCATTAAGTAGCAGTTCGTGTGTTCTAAGTTTTAGAACATCTTCAGCCAGCCAGCTATAAAAATTTAAAATTTCATCTTTTTCATAGTGAGCACTTAAAGCTTTTATAAAATCAGATTTGAGGACTTTCAAGTTGGTCATGGGGCTTGCTTTTTAAATTTACTTTTGACTGTAAAACCGAAGACAGAATTAAACTTTTCGTAAATACTGCTGAAGTCTTTTTTTCTAACGCTTATCAAAAACTTACAATTCAGCTTTAATTCTTGCTCTATGATATTAAGGTTGTATTCTTTGACCATTCGCATCACCAGATTCATTTTATCGTACTCACAGGCAACTTCAAAGCTTAGGTCAATGGTTTTACTTACGATTTTGGAGTTTTCGATTGCCATCTTAGCGGCAGTCTTGTAAGCAGAAATCAAACCTCCTACACCCAGTTTAGTTCCCCCAAAATACCGAACTACAACAACCAGAACATTTGTCAATTCAAAATTTTGCAACTGACCGAGAATAGGCATACCAGCAGAATTGGAAGGTTCGCCGTCATCATTCACTCTAAAGTGTTCATAATTTTCTCCCATTTGCCAGGCATAACAAAAATGACCAGCTTTGGTATGCTTTGTTTTTAAACCTTCAAGATGTGATTCTACTTCAGGTTCTGAGACCACTGGAAACGCATAAGCAAAAAATTTACTTGCCTTTTCTTTAAAAAGGATTTCAGAACCAGGCTGTTCAATTGTTTTGTAAGCATCATTTTCCAAATGACATAATTTGATTGAGAAAAAGTAGTTTATCCCTGAATAATAAAAATAGCGGGTCTTTTATGTAAATCTATGGAGGTTTTCTTCCATTCTGCAGCAGTTTGTGTTTTGATGTACTCTGTTGATAAGGTGAGGTCTACCGCAACGCAAATTCTGGTAGCTGAGTGTAAGACAGAAGTAAGGCTTATCAGAAGTTTATTGTTTCGATAAGGGGTCTCTATAAATATTTGGGCCTGCTCTTGATCGATAGAGGATTTCTCTATTTTTTTTACAAACTGTTTGCGCTCTTGATTGTCGATAGGCAAATAGCCATGAAAGGTGAAATTTTGTCCATTAAGGCCACTGGACATCAATGCGAGTAAAATAGACGACGGCCCAACCAGTGGCACTACCTTAATGTCTTTTTGATGAGCTAGAGAAACAACCTGTGCTCCTGGATCTGCTACACCAGGACAGCCCGCATCAGACAGTAAGCCCATGTTTATGCCTTGCTCACAGGCATCCAAAAAATTCGGGATCTCAAGGTCTGAAGTGAATTTGTTAAGCAACTTAAATTCTAAGCTGGGCTGAGATTTTGAAGGCACAATTTTTTTTATAAAATGCCTCGCTACCTTTTCATTTTCAACAATATAATGGTCGATTTCATTGATAATCTTCCGAATAGAAAGCGGCAGCACCTCCAAAGGTGGTAAATCTCCAAGTCGATTGGGTATAAGATAGAGCTTACCTTTTTTTGTATTCGTTTTCATAAATAATACTTAGTCTGGGACTAAAATTAAGACTTTTCCAATTCTTCAGCTATCACAGTGCAGGATTCTTCGAGCATTTCATATACCTGCTTAAATCCATCGATAGAATTGTGATAAGGGTCTGGGACACTTTGATCTTCTCCAAGAAAAATTTTATTTAAGATAAGACTCACTTTCTGTCTTTCCTCTTCATTTTGAGCCATAGCTATTACATCTTCGTAATTGGAAGCATCCATCACAAAAATATGATCAAACTCTTGAAAGTCCTTTTTCGTAAACGGTCTACTTCTTTGATAGCTAATATCCAGTCCGTTTTTTTGGGCGACTTCGATAGATCTCTGGTCTGGACTTTCGCCTTTGTGATAAGCAGAAGTCCCGGCAGAGTCAACTTCGAATTTATGAGGGTCAAGTTTAGATTTTAAAATGCCTTCTGCCAGAGGGGATCGGCAAATATTACCCAAACATACCATCAATATTCTGGTCATAACTGTTTAAATTTCACCTCTAGATCCTGTATGAATTTTCTGAATTGCTTGTCAGATTCCTGAAGATTAGAAACAATTTTACAGGAATGCAAAACGGTAGAATGATCTCTTTGTCCAATATGTCTTCCAATATTGGTAAGCGAAGTTTTGGTGATTTCTTTAGCGAAATACATAGCGATTTGCCTGGCTTGCACCACATTACGCTTTCTGCTTTTCGACTGTAATTCTTCTATTTCGATATGGAAGTAATCACTCACCACGTTCTGTATATCGTCGAGCGATATAGGCTTTTTATTATTCTTGACATAATTTTTGACAATCTGTTCTGCCAGATCTATAGTAATTTCAGTTTTACTGAAGGAAGAGTGAGCAATAAGAGAAATGATAGCTCCTTCCAACTCTCTAATATTGGTTGTAATTCTGGAGGCTACGTAATCTAAAATCTCATCAGACATTTCAACACCATCATTATAAAGCTTGTTCTTTATGATTTTGATACGCGTGTTGTAGTCTGGCTGTTCCAGTTCTGCAGATAATCCCCACTTAAATCTGGACAATAGCCTTTGCTGAATATCTTGCATATCCACCGGTGCTTTATCACTGGTCAAAATCACCTGTTTACCATTCTGATGCAAATGATTGAAGATATGAAAAAATACATCCTGTGTTCCCTTTTTACCAGAAATGAGCTGAATATCATCTACAATGAGAACGTCGATGATTTGATAGAAATGAATAAAATCGTTTCGGTTATTTTTTGAAACCGCATCGATATGTTGCTGTGTAAACTTATCTGCTGAAATGTACAGAACGGTTTTTTCTGGGAATTTATCTTTTACCTGCAATCCAATGGCGTGGGCTAAATGGGTTTTACCGAGCCCTACCCCGCCAAAAATAAGCAAAGGATTAAACGAGGTTCCTCCAGGTTTATTAGCGACTGCTAAACTAGCAGACCTCGCCAATCTGTTGGAAGTACCTTCCAGGAAATTATCAAAACTATAATTAGAATTAAGCTGAGAATCTATTTTCAAATTCCGGATCCCAGGAATAACGAATGGGTTTCTTAACTCTGGATTTTTATGTTTAGCAGGAAAATCTACAGATTGAGAATGTACATTAGAACGTTGAGTACTTGGAATTTTTTCTGTGAACGGCTGTTTGTTACCATCGGTATTTTCCATACGGATGACATAAACCAGCTTTGCCCCTTTCCCAAGTTCTTTGGTGAGGGCAACTTTTAAAAGATCAACATAATGTTCTTCTAACCACTCGTAAAAGAATTTAGAGGGGACTTGAATACTTAAAGCATTGTCATTGAGTTTCACAGCATTTATGGGTTGAAACCAAGTTTTATAAGCTTGGTCTGAAATATTGTCCTTTATAAAAGAAAGACAGTTTTCCCAAACCGAAGATGCTGATTTTGACATAGTTAAACTTAAAGTATTTAAATTAAATTTGAATTTTCCGTGAGTCCATTTAACCTCAATCGGACGACAAATATGTGAACAAACTTTTTAATAAAAAAATAAAATTTGGGTTGAAATTCTCGTTTTTTCTGCCTATACTTAAAGAGATGTTAAAAGGTAAATTTTGAGCAAAAAAAATAAAGAAATCAAGCCCATTTCAACACAATCCCGCATTGAGGTGAGGTATGCTGAAACAGATCAAATGGGAGTTGTTCACCACTCGGTTTATCCCATATATTTTGAACAAGCCCGGGTAGACTGGCTTCGAGAGGTAGGAATGCATTATCAAAAAATGGAAGACAGTGGCGTCATGCTTCCGTTGAGCAGATTAACAGTAGATTACAAAAAACCAGCAAAATTTGGGGATATTTTAAATGTTGAAACTCGCCTTCATCATTTACCTACAGCCTCGATTATATTCGATTACGAAATCAAAAATCAAGATGAGGAAGTCATCACATTAGGTCAAACCGTTTTGGTTTTTGTAAGTGAAACTACTAGGAGACCGATGCGTTGTCCAGATCATATAGTAGAGTTAATTAAAAAAGCGATTCCTAGGGCTTAGCTAAAAAAAAGTATTAATGAGCAACTGAGCTGTCGCTCGATCTGTTGCAATGGGAATATTGTAAACATCGCAGATTCTCATAAGCATTTGTACATTTGGTTCGTAAGGATGTTATCAACATAAATATCTAAAAATTAAATTATATTCAGATTTTTTCTAAGGATAGTCCAGTGTTTTTACGCGAGTTATTTAGTAAGGGTTGAAGTAAAATTTACCCCCCAGATTTTTCTAATTTTTACATAAAATTGACTATTTATAGCTTCTTTTCATCGGGAACCATAATTAAGATGTTCTTAGACATTTTCATCAAGTGCTTTTAGTAAAAATACAGAACATGAATAATGACCCGTATCACCCATACGTTCATCTATATATTTAAATCCAGAGCGGATATAGAGCTTTTGCGCAGCTTTCATAGTAGGAAGCGTTTCTATGTAAGAGTGAGTATAGCCCTCTCGTTTGGCAAAACTTAGACATGTTTCCATCATTTGTTTTCCTAAGCCTCGCCCTCTCACAGCAGGATTAAAATACATTTTCTGAAGCTCACAAATTTTGGCATCTGCATTTGCTAGGGGTGCAATTCCTGCACTGCCCAAAATCTCGCCGTCATTTTCTAAAACAAAATAACAGGATCTTTCCGCATCGTAAGTTTCAAAAAGTTGATCTAAGGCTTTATCCTCATAAGCCGTTCCAACTTTTGGCGCTCCTTGCTCCACAAGGACTCGCCTAATCATTTCAGCAACTTTGGGATTGTCTTTTTTTTCGATGGGTCTAATCTTTATTTTTGTCATCATAGGCTTCAACTCAACTTAAGTTTGTAAAATAATTTCAAATTTGAATAAAATTCTGTGCAAGTTAAAATAAGTGAAATTATAGGCTGAAGAACAAATAAGACTTCATTTTAAATATCATCACTAGATTAAAATCAAAAAAAACTCATAACCTGGAAAAGGAGAGCTAAAATAAGAGGTTTGCAACAGTGTTTTTCTATTTTTACAGCGTGAAGACAAATGCGTATTACATCCGAAGGTGCATAGAACTAGCAAAGTATGGGTTAGGTACCACCTATCCTAATCCAATGGTAGGCTGTGTGATTGTTTATAATGATAGAATTATTGGAGAAGGATGGCATAAAAAAGCAGGAGAGCCTCATGCAGAGGTTCTTGCCATTGCCTCTGTAAAAGATCAGTCCTTACTCAAAAAATCAACGATTTACGTAACCTTAGAACCTTGCAGTCATTTTGGAAAAACTCCACCCTGTAGCGATCTCATCATCGAAAAAAAAATCCCGAAAATTGTTATTGGCACCATAGACCCCTTTGCTAAAGTGTCTGGTATGGGAGTCAAAAAACTATTGGCAGCCAATAGAACAGTTACTGTAGGCGTTTGTGAAAACGAATGTGAAGATCTCAACAAACGATTTTTTACATTTCACAGAAAAAAAAGACCCTACATTATTCTTAAATGGGCAGAAACTGAAGATGATTTTATAGCGCCTAAAAATCAATCTGAGCATGAGATCTTTTGGATTACAAATTCTTTTGCTCAGCAATTGGTTCACAAGTGGAGAAGCGAAGAACAAAGCATATTGGTAGGAACACAAACCGCTTCAATCGATAATCCTAAGCTTAATGTTCGGCACTGGAACGGACAGGATCCTACTCGTGTAGTCATCGATAAATCCTTGAGCTTAGATAAATCTTTATCGCTTTTTGATTCTTCTCAACCTACACTTGTTTTTCATCACAGAGATGCAAAACCTACTCATAAATCTTCTATTATTTACGAAGGTTTAGATTTTGGGACTAATATTCTCCCTCAACTATTAAGGCGTTTACATCATCATGAGCTTCAATCAATAATCATAGAGGGAGGCGCTCAAACCTTACAAAGTTTTATCGATGCCGATCTCTGGGATGAAGCAAGAGTATTTACAGGCTTAAACAAGGTAAGTAATGGCCTGAAAGGCCCTGTATTAAAAGCTCAGGCTTCAGAAACTCAAGACATAGAAGGTGACACCCTCAATTACTATTACAATGATTAAAACTCTGATATTTGATTTTGGTGATGTGTTTCTAACCCTTAATAAAGCCGCTACCGATAATCATCTCAAACGATTTGCAATTACAGATTTAGACCAAGAATTACTTGAGATAAATAGATCTTATGAGAAAGGGATGATCTCTAGCAAATCCTTTATTAATCACTATACAAATCGTTTTCCTGTTCTAACAGAACATAGCTTTATTGAAGCCTGGAATTCGATACTAGTAGAATTTCCAGATCATCGATTAGAGTTTCTAAAAAAAATAAAGGCATCACAAAAATTTAAATTGATCTTACTAAGTAATACCAATGAATTACATATAGATTGGGTAAAGAGAAACATCAGTTTCTACGAAGAGTTCAAATCTAATTTTGATCAATTTTACCTTTCACATGAAATTCATTACCGCAAGCCAGATCAGGATATTTTTAAATTTGTTCTCAATGAGAATAAATTAAATCCTAACGAAACCCTGTTTATAGATGATACTCAGGAGCATATTCAATCTGCAAAATCTTTAGGTATCCATACCTGGCACCTTAAAGCAGCTACTGAAGATATTACAGAATTATTCACCAAAAAAGCAAATATAATTTGATAGCCCTTATTTTTAGCGTCCTCTCTTCAAGTGCCATTTATATAGTGTTCAAACTCTTTGGAAAATATAAGGTGACTACATTGAATGCGCTTATTGTAAATTATCTAACAGCCTTTATTTTAGGCTTGGTGTTTCAGGGAAATTTCTCTTTGAATGCTTTAAGATCTGTGATCGATAAGGAGTGGTTTCTGGGATCGATGATGCTGGGAGCGATGTTTATTTTAGTATTTAATCTGATGGTTATCACCACTCAAAAGGGAGGCATGTCTGTAGTCTCTGTGGCCAGCAAAATGAGTGTTGCCATACCTGTGGTCTTTGTCATAATTTATTATAATGAATCGCTTGGGTTTTTAAAGATTATTGGAATTGTATTGGCTCTGGTCTCTGTCTATATGGTATCAGTAAGAAAAAAAGATGGGCTCAGCATCAATATGAGCTACTTCATATATCCTATTCTTGTATTCCTTGGCAGTGGCGTTGTAGAGAGCAGCATAAAATTTTTAGAAAATACTTACGTCCCAGAAGACGAGGTCTCTTTATTTTCTGCCAGTACTTTTTTGTTTGCATTTATTACGGGATGCATGGTATTTGTAGTTCAAAAACTCAAAAAGAAATCGACGTTTGCAAGTAAGGATATAATTGGTGGAATTATACTTGGTATCCCTAACTATTTTTCTATCTATTTTTTCATTCTAGCTTTGAGAATAGATAGCATAGACAGTTCAGGAATCTTTATCATCAACAATGTAAGTATCGTTTTATGTTCAACATTGCTGGGGATTTTACTCTTTAAAGAACAGATGATAACAAAAAATTGGGCAGGTATAGGACTTGCCATATTAAGCATTGTTCTAATTACCTACACTCAGTAACTTTTCTTCTGAAAACACATAGAGTTGATGAGCTAAAATCCCGAGTATTGTTCCTACAAATGCACCTACAATTACGTCACTTGGAAAATGAACCCCAACAAATATTCTGCTCATAGAAAAAAACACAGGCCATAGAAAAATGAGTCCTGTGTATTTGAATTTTGAACCCAGTGTAAGGTAAACAAAAACAGAAGCTGCAAAAGATGTTGAAGCATGACCAGAAAAAAAACTGAAATTGGAGGGCTCGTAGAGAATTTTTAAAAGGTCCATTAGTCCTTCGGTTATATTTGGACGGTCACGTTGAACCAAAAACTTAGTGTATTCTGTAATAAGATGAGTTACACCAACACAACTGGCAAGAAAAAAAATTCCCAATAGACTTTTTTTGAATTGGGATTTGTAAAAGAAAAGGAGAAGGATCAAAATAAAAAGGGGGAACCAATGCTTAGTATAAGTAATATAACTCCAAAACGGATCTAAAGCATCAGGACTTAAATTATTTAGAAAAACCATAAGCTCCCAGTCCCAGTCTGATGGATTCCACTTCATTAGAAGCGTCTTTTGATCGGGCCAATGGCGTCTTCTACCTCATCTTTAAGTTTTGAAGTTTTGGACTCTAGAGTTTTGGTCTGATCTTCCACTTCTTTTTTGAAGTCAAAGTCAAGATTGTGTTCTTCTTTTTGCTTTGTAATTTCCGTTTTTATTTCGTCGGTAGCATGCCTAAAAGATTTCATGGTTTTACCAAAAAATCTAGCGATCTCCGGAATCTTATCTGCTCCAAACACCATAATTAGGATAAACAAAATAAATGCTATCTCTGCCCCGCTAATAAAAAGTGGATAATTTATCATATTGCAAATATACTGGTCTATGACCGAACAACGAAATATTAAATTTTAAAACTTAAATACACGAGTTAAAAAATGGATAAGCCTGTCAAAGAGGTTAACTCCTCCAGGACTTTCATACCAAGAGCCGAATTGCCTTTCTTATTGAGCATGGGACTCCAAACCGTTACAGCATATTCCCCAGGATGTACAGCCACTATGCCACCTCCAACGCCACTTTTTCCAGGCAATCCCACTCTGTAACTAAATTCACCTGCCTCATCGTAAAACCCACAGGTTTGCATGATAGAATTGATACGCTTGACACTTTGTGGAGCAATCACCTGCTCCTGAGTCTGAAAATGCTTCCCTTCATTAGCAAACAACATAAATGCTTTTGAGAGCTGTTCACAGGTCATTGTGATGGAGCATTGGTGGAAATAAAAATCCAAAATGGTTTCTGTCTTATTATTGATATTGCCCAGCGATTTCATGTAATTGACCAAAGCTTTATTACGGTATCCGTGCTTTCGTTCGCTTCTTGCCACAGACTCATCGTAATCAATATCATTATCTCCACAGAGCTTTCTAACGAATTGAAGTAGATCATCTTTTGGGTTATCCAGTGTACTCATAAGTGCATCTGCTACAACAATAGACCCTGCATTGATAAAAGGATTTCTAGGAATTCCATTTTCTCTTTCTAATTCTGTTAAAGAATTGAAAGCTGTCCCCGAAGGTTCTACATCTACGCGTTTCCATAAATCTTTACCTAAAAGTTCTTTAGCAAGGGTAAGTGTAAACACTTTGGAAATACTTTGAATAGAAAACTTTTCCTGGCTATCACCAAACTCATAGGATGTATCATCCTTACAATAAAGGTGCATGCCCAACTTAAGAGGATCTACTTTAGACAATTCTGGAATATATCCAGCAACCTCACCCATGCTTGGTTCGGGAGTAAACTCCTTCTGAATAATATTCAATATCGATTGATAATCCATAGCTTAAAATTTAAGATGAGAAGATGGTGCGAGTTGGTAAGGCTGCTTTTGAGACTTAAAGATAACAGCTGGTAAATCACCTTCGAGCGTTACATCCTTATTATCGATTTTAATCCAACTCCCTTCACGCAGACCGACTACAATTGTGCTATTATACGTTAGGAATTCTTTAATCCTGGTTTCTCTCGTTTCACCTTTATGGGTTGAATTTGTGTCTGGATCTAAATAATGTGGGTTGATGTTGAAATTGAGCAAACCTAAGGTGTTAAATGATGGCGGATAAACAATAGGCATATCATTGGTCGTTTGCATCGTCAAGCCACATATATTACTACCTGCGCTGGTGCCTAGGTAACGAGCACCGTTGAGAATACTTGTTTTTAAGGGATTCATGAGGTTGAGTTCATGCAATTGTTTTACCAGTAAAAACGTATTACCACCTCCTACAAAAATTGCTTTGGCCTCCAAGATAGCCTTCTGCATATCCTCAAACTGATGAACCCCTTTTACGGTTTCGACACAAGTTTTTAAACCTTCTGAAGCTTTTAAAGTATACTCTTGATGGGAAATACCTCCGGGTCTGGCAAAAGGAATAAATAAAACTTCATCTACATCCTCAAAATGAGTCTTCAGCACCGGCAAAAGGTACTCCAAATATGAACTTCCGTGGACGGTTGACGTACTTGCTATAATGGCTTGCATAATTTAATGCATTTGATGATTCTACATTGAGTTAACATAAAATTAGTTGCAAAATTAGGATTGGATATATGAATTTTTAAGTAGATTGTACAAAAAATAACATATGCGAACTATCTCTACTCTTATTATCCTCTTTTCTATACAAAGCATATTTGCCCAAATAGGTGACCGTGTGTATGTTGCAGGAGAAGTTATCGTCCCTCAGGATGGTGAGGCTTCTCAGATAGAAGTGATCAACCAAAACACGGACAAGGGCACAGTCACAAATGAGTATGGACAGTTTGGAATAATGGTTAATGAAGGAGATCGGTTAAGATTTGAAGCTATACAGTATCAAAATTTCACCGTAATTATTGATGAAAATATTATCAAAAACAAGAAATTAACCATAAAAATAAACGATGAAATCAACACTCTGGATGAAGTTATCGTTAGACCTTATGATTTGGAAGGCAACATCGAAGTGGATGCCAGAAAAGTGAAAACTACATTTTATGAAGCTCCAAAATCTGAAACCGTCATCAACCAATTTGAAGGTGATCAACCTTATGTAGGGTCGCAAACACTTTCTGAAACTATCAATACCGAACAAAGACTTATCAAAAACGGACTTAATATTGCCAACATCTTTAGAGCCATTTTATCCTCAAGAGAGGTCAAGGAAGATCATCAACTTCCAGAGGATGTAGATGTGATGGTAAGAAAAATGTATAAGGACTCATTCTTCAAAGAAAATTTAAACATTGATGAAAGTCAAATCAACAATTTCATTTTTTATGTAGAAGATAAAGGCCTTAGTTCTACAATGCTTGAAAAAGGCAATGAACTAGATCTTATTGAATTTTTAATCAAAAAATCTGAGGAATTTAAATCTCAGGATTAATTTGAGGCAGCACCTATTTGTTTTACTGTGTTTATTCAGTTTGGGCTTAACGGCACAGGAAACTTACTTGGATGGACAAATTTATGCAGATTCTATCGCGGATTATCAGGTTAACGTCATCAACATCACTCAAGAAATAGGAAGTGTTTCAAATCCTGAAGGAAAATATAGAATAAAAGCAAGCTTAGGAGATTCTATTCTTTTTACGTCCTTGCAGCATAAAACATACACCCTTAAAGTAAAAGCATCTAATCTTTTGTCGTCGACCTCCATTTTTCTCGAGCCCCAGATTAATGAGTTGCCAGAAGTAACTTTAAATCCATATGATCTCACAGGAAATTTGACCACAGATGTAGACAATATGAAGGTAAACTTTGTAGATCAACGCCAATTTGGATTTGGTGTGCCCCGGGAGTTAAATAAAATTGACAGAGAACTCTATACAGCCAGTACAGGTATGCTCACTCCATTGATCTATGCTTTAACTGGTGAAAGAAAAAGACTTGAGAAACGGAAACAAAATGCAACCATAAGCTCCAATAAAAATACAATTTTAAGAAGGGTTGATGCCAATCTCATTACCAAAGACCTGAACATCCCAAAACTTTATGTAGAAGATTTTGCCTACTTTTGTGCAGAAGACAAAAATACTATGTCTGTAGTAGAAAAAAATGATCCTTTAGCGCTGATAGACGAATTGAAAATAAAAGCTATTGCCTATTTAAAATTAAAAGAAATTAAAAAATGAAGTTTGCTGGTTTTTTAATGTTTTGGTTAACTTTTTTAAGTCCCACTTCTACAACTCACGAATTTTATTTGAGCGTTACCGATGTTAACTACATCCAAGAAGAAAAAAGTCTCCAAATTATATCGAGGGTTTTTATCGATGATTTTGAAGATGTAATCAATAAAAGATATCAAAAAGATTTTAAACTTATCCCGAGTAAAGAAGTCAAAGAAATTGACACTTATATCGAAACCTACTTGAAGGATAAATTTATTCTTTCAACAGAGAAAGGACAATTGAAATTCAATTATCTAGGCCGTAAATATGAGGATGATATGATATATTTGTTCCTGGAAGTCGAACGATTGGATGGATTTGAATTTTTAACCGTTGAAAACTCGATCCTGACCGATTTGTTTGAAGAACAAAAAAACATGATACATTTCAAGTCTGATACGTTTAAAAAAAGTTTCATTCTGGAAAAAGGTCGATTAGAACGTAAAATTAATTATGCTACAGATCAATACAAATAACTCTATGAAATTATTCAAGTACTCAAGTATGATTCTTTCCTTGCTGTTGATATCAATCACAGGATATGCACAGGAAGAACCTAAAGAAGAAGAAAAACAATCTGGACACACCAATCAAAATAAGTTCAGACAACTTTATGATGAATTTGCAACTCCAAATGTTTACAGAACTGCTTCAGGTGCTCCCGGGCATCAGTATTATCAAAATACGGCAGATTATGAAATGAATATTACTCTGGACGATGAAAACACCAGGTTATATGGAGAAGAAACCATTACCTATACCAACAACTCCCCGGATGCCTTAGAATACCTTTGGGTACAGCTGGATCAAAATATTAGAGCCAAAAACAGTCCAGCCAAAGATAAAGGAAGTAGCGAATTTGCTCCAGTAAGTCCTGCTGGAAGATTTGTCAACTCCCATATGAAATCTGATTTTGACGGCGGATTTAATATCAAAAAAGTTCATCAAGACGGGGAGGCTTTGCCTTATACCATCAACTTTACAATGATGAGAGTAGATATGGAAAAGCCATTGATGCCGGGTGAATCATTTTCATTTTCAATAGAATGGGATTACCTGATCAATAACCATACGGTGAACGGTGGACGTTCTGGCTATGAATATTTTGAAGAAGATGACAATAGAGCTTATGTTATTGCTCAGTTTTTTCCTAGAATGGCTGTTTACAATGATAAAGAAGGATGGCAAAATTATCAGTTTTGGGGCAGCGGTGAGTTTGCTTTGCCTTTCGGAAATTATGATGTTAAAATCACCGTTCCAGAAGATCACATCTTAGATGCAACTGGTAAATTACAAAACAGAAAAGAAGTATTTAGCAAAGTCATGATGGATCGTTATGAAGAAGCTAAAGAATCTTATGACAAACCTATTGTTATTGTGACAGAAGAGGAAGCTATTGCCAACGAGAAAAGGAACGCTACCAACACAAAAACCTGGGAGTTTAAAGCTGAAATGGTAAGAGACTTTGGATTTGCAACGTCTAGAAAATTCATCTGGGATATGATGGCCGTAAAAGTAGGCGACAAAGACGTCATGGCTGTTTCTCTTTACCCTAAAGAAGGCAACCCGTTATGGGAGGACTGGTCGACTCGAGCAGTGGCAAGCACCCTGGAAACTTACAGCGATTACACCTTTAATTATCCATACCATAAAGCCATTTCTGTGCATGCTAGAAGTCAGGGGATGGAATACCCTATGATTTGCTGGAATTACGGAAGACCTGATAAAGATGGGTTTATTTCCGACCGAGTAAAATTCGGAATGATGAGTGTCATCATTCATGAAATAGGTCACAATTTCTTTCCTATGATCGTCAACAGCGATGAAAGACAATGGGGATGGATGGATGAAGGACTCAACACCTTTATGCAGTATTTATCAGAACAAGAATTTGCAAAAAAATATCCTGAAATTTTAAAAGGTAACGAGCAAACTTACGAGAAGTACCCTTCAAGACGTGGTGAGCCTTCTAAAATTGTCAATTATATGAAAGGTAATCAAGAGTATATCTCTCCTATTATGACCAATCCAGAACAAGTATATCAATTGGGAAACAATGCATATGGTAAACCTGCTACAGCTTTAAATATTCTTAGAGAGACGGTCATGGGGCATGAACTATTTGATTACTCTTTCAAAACCTTTGCTCAACGCTGGATGTTTAAACACCCTACTCCAGAAGATTTCTTTAGAACTATGGAAGATGCTTCTGCCGTTGAACTTGACTGGTATTGGAGAGGATGGTTTTATACAACAGATAATGTAGATATAGGAATTGAAAACGTTGAGAACTATTTCATCACCAGCAATCCTACAGAAGAAGGAAGAGCCTTATTAGCTCGTTACGGTATAGATGATCCTGAAAACGATCCACGGACAAAAGATGCGGTCTACTTGCTTACAGAAGACAGCGAAAGTTTTGAAGCCTCGATGAAAGAAGGCGACCCTCTTGAAAATGCTCCAAAATTGAGAGAATACCTTATGGATAATTTTTCTCAAGACGAGATTGCAGAGATGAAACAACCAAAACACATTTACGAAATTACCTTTAATAAGCCTGGTGGACTCGTCATGCCTATCATCGTTAAGTTTGATTATGCAGACGGAACTTCAGAAACCCTAAGATACCCCGTACAGGTTTGGAGAAAGACTGATTCTGAGGTGAAAAAAGCAATTTTTACTGAAAAAGAAGTCGTTAAAATAACTGTGGATCCTGATCAGGAAACTGCAGATGTTGATACTACCAATAACGTTTGGCCAAGAGAAAGTAACACAAGTGAATTTGATGCTTTTAAGGAGGGCCAGTAGACCTCAACCACACCTAAAAAAAGCCATTCAATTAATTTGAATGGCTTTTTTTATACGATAAAATTGAGAGCTTTAGGGAGTAATTCGATATGGAGCTCCTCAAATTTGCCAATAACCTCACCGTCGATTTGAAGTAATCTTGGCGCTTTAAGTTTTATTTTTGCAGATTTAGCTTGTATCGTCTCCAGGCTTTGAATTTGTTGATCCTCATCAAATTTGGATAAGGCTGCTTTTATCAAATCTGAAAAATCCATAGCTTTTACAACGACGAACTCAAAAAAACCATCATCCATCTTACCTACTGTATTGAGCGGTATACCAGTACCGTACTTTCTACCATTACAAATGGCGAGCATCACACCCTTTCTTTGGTATTCCATCTGTTCAGTTTCAATGTCGAATTCAAAACTTTTTAAATTTCGAAATTCTGAAAAAAAATGTTTAGCATAGGTAAACATCCCTCGGCTGCCATCTTTTTCATAATTGGCCACAAGATTAGCATTGGCGCCAAGATCGCCAAGATGAAGTAATAGATGAGTTTTATTGATCGCTAAAAGGTCTAATTTTTTATGGCGAGTAGACTTTAAAAATGCATTAAAAAGCACCTTTGGGCTATCTTCCAGACCAAGCTCTTCTGCCATACCATTGGCAGAGCCCATAGGTATAAAACCCACTTTAACTTCATTGTCTTTTAGTGGTTTCAAAAACATATTTAGCGTTCCATCACCACCTACAATAATTACTTTTTCTGGAGATTTTTCAGAAATCAGATGTTCTAACTCTTGAGTATCGTTTTCACCAGTTGTTTGAAAAATTTCAAACGAGATCTTAGCGTTTTTCATTTTCTGCCTCGCAAATTCGATAAACTCAGATTTGTTTTTGCTTCCAGAAATTGGATTGATGACTAGGAGAATATTCATATTAAATAGTGATGAGCTCAGTTAATTTTTCTTGTTCAAGATCACTATCGTCGTCATCTTGAAAGTACATACATGCAATGCCGGTTTCTTTTAAGGCTTCCCATTTTTCGGTTTGAGCTTGATTAACGAAAAAACTGGTCTGCCTGATATATATTTTTAAAATTTGTGACTTATAGCGCTCGACAATTTCAGTATAAATATCCATATCTTTTTGAGTATCATCCCCGATCAAAATAAATTTTTTATCAGGTTGATTAGAGATTATACAGTTTAAAAAATCTAATTTATGCTTGCCCTTCTTTGGTTTAAAAAGCGTTTTAAATCTTTGGTAAGGTGTCAAAAAAAGTGGCCCTACTGGCACTTCATTATATCTGAATATGGCTGTGATAAGCCCAAACAAGTTACTTTCACTTTTAGACAGATAAAAAATTCTGTACCTCCTCTTATCAAAAAAATCGAGCAACGCACTGGTGAATAATATTTTTTTTCGCTTTTTGGGTCTTTTGAATAATATGGAGTAAATGCGTTTTAAAGCTGAAGCCGTATGCGAATGAATGACAGTATCGTCTATATCTGAAATGATTTCAACAGAAGACGAAGATTTCTTAAAATAATGCGGATGGTATTGATTGACAGGTAACTCCTGATGTTCACTATCAAAAACGGTAAAATCTTCTATAGTTTTCTCAGGAAGCAGTTTAAAAAAATAACCCTTTTTACTGGTCTTAACCGAAAAGGTTTCATCGCCCGTCTCTATGGTGATGGTTTTATTTTTATAGGCCTTTTTTCGGTAAGAATTCAATACATTCCAAGCATTGCCAAGAATGGATTTAGGATACTTGTCGATACGAGTCTCATTTTTTAAAGTAGTTCCCGTCACAAGTACTTTATCCCTTAATTCTAACGCTGTAAAGTGCCATAAAAATGCCATAGCCTTAGTTTTTTGTTTTTGCTTTAAGCCTGAAAAGTAAAACAATTCCTCCAACAAAAAATAAAATCAGGAATAATATAGAATTTCTAATGCTTCCTGTGAGTTGAGCCACAAAACCATAGAGAAACATGCCTATAACAATGCCTACTTTCTCTGTCACTTCATAAAAACTAAAAAATGAGGCTGTATCTGTTTCTTCTTCAGGAATAAATTTTGAATAGGTCGACCTGGATAAGGATTGTATAGCCCCCATAACCAAACCTACAAAAAAGGCGGTGATATAAAACTGATAGGGTTGAGTGATGAAAAAAGCGAAGACACAAATCCCAATCCATATAAAATTGATCACAATCAAAATATTCACATTACCATGCTTTTCTGCAAATTTTGAGGCTAGATTAGCTCCTAAAATGGCAATGATTTGAATAACCAATATGCTAATGATTAAGCCAGTAGTTGATTGTCCTTCTGCCCATTGAATTTCGCCAACCCCAAAGTAGGTAGCTATCAGCATGATGGTTTGCACTGCCATACTGTAAACAAAAAATGCTCTTAGATAAGGCTCAAACCCAAAAGATGACTTTATTTTTTGATAGGTTTTTTTGAGTTCTTTAAATCCATTCCAGAATATATCTTTGGTTTTAGCAACACCCTTTCGCTGTCCTTCAGGTAAATAAGTATAGGTATATTGACTAAATGCAATCCACCATATTCCAGTAAGAATAAAAGAAATTCTGGTGGGAAGCGATTCACTCTCGAATCCAAAAACATCATAGAATAAAATCATAACTAAGCAGATGATCAATAATATCACACTTCCAATATATCCAAGTGAAAAGCCTTTGGCTGAAGCTTGATCCTGCTGATCTCTAAAGGCAATATCTGGTAAATAAGAATTGTAGAACACAATACTACCCCAAAAGCCAATCAGTCCAAAAAAGTAGCAGGTTAGACCAAACCACAGATCATCTAAAGAAAACCAGAACAAACCTATACAGGCTGAGGCACCGATATAATTGAAAAGCTTCATAAAGCTTTTTTTGTTCCCCACATAATCAGCAACTCCCCCAAGCAACGGACTCATGATTGAAATAACGATAAAAGCTAAACCAGTGACATAGCTGATGAGTGCATCATTATTGATCTGATAGCCGAGAAATTTTACGGTATCATTTATCACCAGACCATTTTCATCTTTGATCATCGTGAGCGCGCCATAGTAAATTGGAAATATCGCCGAGCTTATGACCAGCGGATAAACTGAGTTGGCCCAATCGTAAAACGCCCAGGCATGAATCAGTTTTTTGTGGCCCTTAGGGTATGATTTGTTTTTCAAAACCTTATTCAAAAGAAGTGACACCAAACTTGGCAGCTTCTTTCTTAGCCTCTTCTGTCATGCTTCTAAGATTCTGAATTCTGGAATCGTTAGAAGGGTGAGTGCTTAGGAATTGAGGCGGTCCTCCTCCACCAGAATTTTCTTTCATCCGTTGCCATAGCTTGGCAGCTTCTTCTGGATTATAGCCTGCGATAGCCATAAGCTTAATCCCTATTTCGTCGGCTTCAGTTTCGTGTTTTCGGCTAAAAGGCAACATTACTCCCAGCTGAGACCCCAATCCAAATGCTGTTGCAAAAAGTTGCTGAGACTGTTGATCGTCCCCTATGGCTATAGTTCCTACAGCACCAGCTGCTTGCTGTATTTGTGCTGCGCTCATTCGCTGCTGACCATGATTTGCCAGAGCATGAGCAACTTCATGACCCATAATGGCAGCAACGCCTGCTTCATTTTCAGCGATAGGAAGAATCCCAGTGTAAAAGGCGATTTTTCCTCCTGGCATAGCCCAGGCATTAACTTGATCATCATTGATTAAACTGAATTCCCACTTATAATTTTCCGTATAATCTGGATAACCGTTTTGTGCCAACCAGCGTTCTGAAGCATTAGCAATTTTATAGCCTACCCTTTCGATCATCTGAGCCTGCTCACCTTCTTCAATCACATCACTTTCTTCAAGAACTTGATTGTATTGTTGAAAAGAAGTCGGCAGTATTTGAGAATTTGGCACTAAGGCCAGAGTGCTTTTTCCGGTAAATGGATTTGTACCACAGCCAACTAAAATAGCTGATATTAAAAAGATGGTATAGAATTTGAACTTAGTCATGATAGTAATTTTTATCAAAACTAATCATAAAATTAATGAAGTAATCTAATTGATTTGTGAAAATTACACTGTAGATGCAGATTAAGTTCTAATTTTAAAAAAAAGTTATAATGAAACAATTATCGATTATTTTAATCATGCTGATTCTTACCTCCTGTAAGTCTGAAGCACAACAACAAAAAGAAGACTCCAAAGAATTTAAAGTTCAAAAAACCAAGCAAGAGTGGAAGGCCGAACTTACGGAAGAGCAATTTCAGATTTTGAGAAAAGCAGGAACTGAGAGACCTTATTCGAGTCCGCTTAATGACATTAAAGAAGCTGGAACGTTCGTGTGTGCTGCCTGCGGAAACGAACTCTACAGAACTAAAAATAAATTTGACAGTGGTACGGGATGGCCAAGTTTCGACAGAGCAATAGACAATAGCCTGGCTTACAGCTCAGACCGAAAATTAGGATACGAACGCTCTGAACTCCTATGTGGTGATTGCGGTGGTCACCTGGGTCATGTATTCGATGACGGACCACGAGAAACCACTGGAAAAAGACACTGTATTAATGGTGCAGCATTAAAATTTATACCTAAACAAAAATCTTAAAACTAAATCTATGACAGACCAAGAATGGAAAGACCAATTAACTGATGAAGAATACCATATATTAAGAGAAAAAGGAACAGAACCTCCTCATTCTGGAAAATATAACACGCATTTTGAAGATGGAAAATACCACTGCAAGGGTTGTGGTGCCTTACTGTTTGATAGTGCATCCAAATTTGAAAGCAATTGTGGTTGGCCAAGTTTCGACAGTTCTGTTGAAGGAGCTATAGAGTACAAAAAGGATAGTAGTTTGGGCATGATGCGTATAGAAATACTCTGCTCCAACTGTGGCGGACATATAGGTCACATTTTTGACGATGGGCCCACAGAAACTGGTAAACGCTACTGCGTTAACTCCTTAAGTATTAATTTTGAAAATCAAAACTCATGAAAAAATTTGCATTTGTATTAGTTATAGTATTCGCATTTACTGCCTTAAGCTGCGAGGGTGACCGAGGTCCTCAAGGCCCTCCAGGATTAGATGGTGGCATTGAAAGAGGGATAATCCTCGAAATAACAAATGATTTCACACCACAAAATGACTATTCTTTCAACTATTCTTTTCCAAATACGATTGAGGTTTTTGAATCTGATGTGATACAGGTCTATTTGCTTGAAGAAGTTGTAGACGATATAAATGGTCCAGCCGATGTTTGGACACCTTTACCAACAAGTTTTTTCTTTAATGACGGCAGTCAATTGGTTTATAATTATAACCACACTTACTTTGATGCTCAATTTTTTCTTGGTGGAAATGTGGATTTCGGCACCGTTTCAAACGAATTATTACTCAATCAGACCTTTAGGATTGCAATAATTCCTGCTGATTTTGCTGAAAACAATCCAGATTTGAATAGCATGGAGGCTATTTTGCAAGCTATGCCAAATTCAGAAATCATTAATTTAAATTAGAGTTGAAGTCTCAGCATCACCCTAAAGTTAATACTCTTAAAATTATGGGTTTTCTTTAGAAATATAATTTTAATTTTACGCTTCAAAAAAAATCAATTATGAGCGATAAATCAGGAAAAGTTCAAGATCTGATCGATAGAAAATTTTTAGAACAACGCAAAGTATTTCTCAATGGCCAGGTAGATGGCAAGAGTGCAAAACATATCATAGACAGACTCATGTACCTGGATATGGAAGGTGATGATGAAATCCAATTTTACATCAACAGTCCTGGCGGTTACGTCACTGATGGTTTTGCCATATATGATACCATGAAATCTTTAAAAAGTCCAGTCTCAACCATATGTAGTGGTTTGGCCGCTTCCATGGGATCTATTTTGATGTCTGGAGGAGAAAAAGGCAAGCGATTTATTCAGCCTCATGCTAAGATTATGATTCACCAGCCTATGGGAGGTGCTCAGGGCCAGGCTTCTAATATTGAAATTCAGGCTCAGGAAATCTTAAAAATTAAAGAATTAAGTGCTCAGATTCTAGCCGACAATTGCGGGCAGGATTTCGAAAAAGTCATGAAAGATTTTAAACGTGATTACTGGATGAATGCCGACGAATCTAAAGCCTACGGAATAGTAGATGGCATTTTATCCTAAGAATGTCTTTAGACGTAAACTACATTTCAGCTCAGGAAACTATTCAGCTAAGGCACCTTGTCTTAAGATCAGGTTATCCAAAGCACTACTGTAACTGGGAAGGAGATCATTTGAAAAGCACCAAACATGTTGGTGCTTTTCTCAATTCTGAATGTGTTGGTATTTTAAGCGTTTTTAAAAATCAAACTAAAATTTCGTCAAGTCAATTTCAATATCAATTAAGAGGCATGGCTGTTCATCCAGAATACCAAGGACAGGGCATTGGGAAGGCTTTGGTTATCTTTATAGAAAATGAACTCAAAGCAGCCAATTGTCAATTATTGTGGTGCAATGCCAGGAGCTCTGCTACTGCATTTTATAAAAAATTAGGCTATAACTTTGCATCAGAAGAATTTATGATTCAAAACGTTGGCCCTCATTATGTCATGTCTAAAAATTTGACGAAAGATGCATCGTAGACACTTTTTACGCACCAGCATACTTATGGGCTTAGGTTCATCATTCATACTAAAGCAGGAAATCTTGAAGAGGCTTACAGATCAAAACATTGAGATTAAAAGCCTTTTGGGTTTAAACACTGCTCACCTTTTATCAGATTCAATACTATTAGAAGAGAAAACTTACCAATCTTTTCAAAAAATGAAATCTGCCGCTGCATCAGACGGGATTGAATTACATATTGTTTCAGGATACCGCAGCTATCAGCGACAAAAAGCAATATGGGAGCGAAAATTTAATCGGTTGACTTTAAGCAAAAGTCCAGCAGATGCTATATCAGAAATCATTACCTATTCTTCTGTGCCTGGCACCTCTCGTCATCATTGGGGAACAGACATCGACTTGATCGATACTTCTGTAAGAGCCCCTGCGGGTGATTTACTTCTTGAAAAAAATTATCATAAAGGTGGTCCTTACCATAACTTAAAATCCTGGATGGATCGCCACGCAAAGCGATTCGGATTTCATCTGGTATACACCGATGACAAGCAAAGAACTGGCTTTAAGTATGAGCCCTGGCATTATTCTTTTGCTCCAACCTCTAAAGCTTATTTAGCTTACCAAAGCCATCAAGATTATATACAAGTCTGGAAGACCCTAAGTTTCAAAGGAAAATCAGACATGTCTGATGTTTTTATAAGATCTTACTTCAAAAACTATAGTCTAGGAATCAATCCCACTTTAATGCCTTCTTAAACACAACGAGGGATCTATCAATAATTCTTATTTTAGCAAAAAATCAGCATCATGGGCAAACGAGTGATATTAACAATTCTAGACGGCTGGGGAATTTCGCCTTCCAAGGAAATTTCGGCCGTAGATCAAGCCAATACTCCATTTATGGATAGCTTATATAAAGACTATCCCCATGCGACTTTAAGAACTGATGGTCTTAACGTAGGTTTACCAGAAGGTCAAATGGGTAATTCTGAGGTAGGACACATGAATCTTGGTGCTGGAAGAATCGTTTATCAGGATCTTGTCAAAATCAATATGGCTGTTGAAAAAGATACTTTAAAAAATGAACCTGCTCTGGAACAGGCTTTCGATTATGCAAAAAAAAACGATAAAGCAGTACATTTTCTAGGACTGGTTAGCGATGGTGGGGTTCATTCTCATGTCAACCATCTTCAAGGCTTGACCAAGGCAGCTCAAGATTACGGAATTCAAAAAAAATATGTCCATGCTTTTACAGACGGCAGAGACGTAGATCCACATTCTGGAAAAGGTTTTCTTGAAGATCTAATGCCACACTTAGAGAAAACACAAACTTCTCTTGCAAGCATTATTGGAAGGTATTATGCGATGGACAGAGATAAGCGCTGGGAACGAATTGAAAAAGCTTACGACCTTCTCGTGAAAGGAGAAGCAGAAACTTATACTACAGACCCACTCAAGACTTTACAGGAAAGTTATGATGAAGGTATTTCTGATGAATTTATTAAACCCATCTCTTTAACAACGGATGGTGAGGCAACAGCTAAAATTCAGCAGGGAGATGTTGTCATATTCTTCAACTTTAGAACCGATCGAGGAAGACAACTTACTCAAGCTTTGAGTCAGGAAGACTTTGCTGAATATGAGATGAAAGCATTGCCATTGTATTATGTCACGATGACAAAGTATGATGACACCTTCAAAAATATCAATGTTGTTTACAAAAAAGATAATATTAAAGCCACACTCGGCGAGGTCTTAGAATATACTGGAAAATCTCAAATAAGAGCAGCTGAAACTGAAAAATATCCTCACGTCACTTTTTTCTTTTCTGGAGGTCGTGAAGAACCCTTTAGGGATGAAAAGCGAATCATGGTAAATTCACCAAAAGTGGCTACGTATGATCTTCAACCAGAGATGAGTGCTTTTGAACTCAAAGACAAAGTAGTTGAAGACATTTCCGAAAAAAATGGTGATTTTATTTGTCTTAATTTTGCAAACCCCGATATGGTAGGCCATACAGGAGATTTTGACGCTGCTGTAAAAGCCTGTGAGACTGTGGATCAATGCTTGAAAGAAGTTGTAACCGAAGCAAAAAACCAGGATTATTCTGTTATCGTGATTGCAGATCACGGCAACAGTGAAACCATGATAAATAAAGACGGGTCTCCTAATACAGCACATACGACGAATCCTGTCCCATTTATTTTGGTAGATCAGGATGTCAAATCTATAAAGGATGGAATTCTTGGAGACATTGCGCCAACTATCTTAGAACTAATGGATATAGAAAAACCAGAATTAATGACTCAACACTCCTTGCTCTCATGAAAAAAACCACAAGCATCTCCTTACTCATACTAGGTGTCATAGGATTATCAAGTTTTATTTATTTCGAATTTTCTTCTGCTAATACTGAAGACGTAAAGGAGCAGAACAATGATATTATAGGAGAATTCACCTTAGAGGAATTTAAAGCAACATCTCATAAAAAATGGTATGAAGATCGTTACGAAGCTTATCAACTCAATCCAGATGTTGTTGAAAAAGCATCTTCTGTTATAGATGACAATAATTTCAGAATAACAGTTTACATGGGAACCTGGTGCGAAGACAGTCAGCGGGAATTTCCTGTACTGATAAAATTTTTAAACCATATCGATTATGAGTTTAAAAACCTTAGGTTAGTTGGCGTCAATGAAGATAAAGTTGTTCCCAACCTAACTGAAGAAAAGCGAAAGAAACTCAATGTTTTTAATGTTCCTACGATTATCGTTTATAACCAAGAGGGTAAGGAACTCAATCGTTTTGTAGAGTTTCCCCAGGAAACACTAGAAAAGGATATGCTAAAGATTTTATCTGGTGAAGACTATAACCATGTTTATGATTTTTAATCTAGACCTATGATTTCATCCAAAAAACCTGTGTTAGCAGTCGACTTTGACGGAACGATAGTTGAAAACAAGTACCCAGACATCGGTAAACCAAAGCTCTTTGCTTTTGAAACTTTAAAAAAGCTGCAAAAGGAGGGTTTTGTTCTTATTCTTTGGACCTATAGAGACGGGGAAAGACTACAGGAGGCTGTAGATTACTGTAAAAAAAATGGGATTGAATTTTATGCAGTAAATAAAAGTTATCCCGAAGAAGTTTATACCGATAGTATAAGTCGTAAAATAAACGCAGATGTTTTTATCGATGATAGAAATATAGGTGGATTTTTAGGCTGGGGAGAAATTTATAGAGAACTGATTGGAGATCTGGAAGAATTAAAACACATGAAAAAAAACAAAAAGAAAGGATTTTTTAGTTCTTTTTTTAAAACGAATTAAATGATTGTTACCAAAACCAAAGAAGAATTAAAACTCATGCACGAAAGTGCTCAAATCGTCTCCAAAACTCTGGGGATGATTGCCAAAGAAATAAAACCAGGAGTAACCACTTTGCACCTGGACCAATTGGCTGAAGAATTTATACGAGATCATGGAGCTATCCCTGGATTTTTAGGTTTATACGATTTTCCAAATACGCTTTGCGTAAGTCCAAATGCACAGGTTGTTCATGGTATACCCAATCAAAAACCTTTAGAAGAAGGAGATATAGTTTCAATAGACTGTGGTGCTATTAAAAATGAATTTTACGGAGATCATGCATATACCTTTGAAGTTGGGGAAGTAAGTAAAGAGGTTAAAAAGCTCATACGAATCACCAAAGAGTCCTTATATAAAGGAATAGCTCAATTTAAAGAAGGTAATCGTGTAGGAGACGTAGGTTATGCTATTCAAAAACATACAGAACAACACGGTTACGGTGTTGTGAGAGAACTCGTTGGGCATGGCCTTGGAAAGACTATGCATGAAGATCCTCAAATGCCAAACTATGGAAAAAGAGGCAGGGGCAAAAAGTTTGTCGATGGAATGACAGTAGCCATAGAACCTATGATTAATATGGGAACCAAGCGCATCAAGCAACTTCCAGATGGATGGACTATCCTTACATCTGATGGTAAACCTAGTATTCACTTCGAACATGATGTCGCCTTAATAGATGGAGAGCCAAGATTATTATCGACCTTCGACTACGTTCATCAGGCTCTTGGAATCGAAACCAATGAAGAAGATCCATACAGACTTGACTTGTCCTCTCTATAGATAGAATGATAACAACATATCATCAGTATCAACATAATTGCTAAAATCATGTCTTATTCCAAAGTCATGATTTTTATGTATCGCATAGGTTTCCACATTTCCTAAAAAAATTTAGAAACTGTAATGGGCTGAAATCAAAAAAAAGTACTTATTGTTTAAGTTTTAACTTGATTTTTTAAACAAAGAAGCAATATATTCTATATTTTTGACTATTGTTATACAAAATCATGGGAAACATTAAACAAAATTTCAGCATTAAAGATTTAGAATCGTTGAGCGGTATTAAGGCACATACCATTCGTATGTGGGAAAAGCGATACGGTGTTTTAGAACCAGAACGCACAGAAACCAATATCAGAAATTACGGGGTTACTGGCCTTCAGAAGATATTGAATATTGCGTTTTTAAATGAGAATGGATATAAGATTTCACGAATTTCAAAGATGGAAGATGGTGAAATTTCAGATCTAGTTCAGAGTATTACGACCAGTAAAAGTAATTACAGCAGGGCTTTAAAATCTATGAAAGTGGCTATGATGAATTTCGATCAGCCACTATTTCTTAGGACCTATGAAAACCTTCTAATCAACAAGACCTTTTCTGAGATTTACCAGGAAGTTTTCGTCCCGCTAATGGTTGAAATTGGAGCATTATGGCAGGCAGGAACGATTACCCCTGCACATGAGCAATTTATCTCCAATTTGATCAAGCAGAAGCTTTTTATCAATATTGAAAGTTTACAAAAAGAACAGGCATCCAAACAAGATAAGGTCTTTGTATTGTTTCTTCCCGATGAAGAAATCCACGACATAGGCTTATATTATGCCAACTATGAAATATTATCTCACGGTTATAAAGTAATTTTCTTAGGACAAAGCCTTCCTATGCAAGATTTAACTTATCTTTCGACTCTATATGATAATACGATCTTTATAAGTTATCTCACAGTAAAACCAGATGACTTAGAGCAATATCTCAATGATTTTAAAGAGCACATTTGCCCTGATGGACTTTGTGAGTATTGGCTTCTTGGAAGAAAATCTATAGAATTAATAGAAAATAATGCTAAATTACCAGAGGGAATTCGAGCGTTTAGAGATATATCAGAATTGACATTAAATTTATAATATGAGTAAAACGATTGCGGTCATTGGCTCGGGCTTTTCGTCCTTGGCAGCGGCCTGTTACTTGGCTAAAGGTGGTAACTCAGTTGAGATTTTTGAAAAAAACAATAGTTTAGGAGGTAGAGCAAGACGATTCAAAGAAGAAGGTTTTACTTTCGACATGGGACCTTCCTGGTACTGGATGCCAGACGTATTTGAACGTTTCTTTGCCGACTTCGGAAAAAAACCAAGTGATTATTATGAGCTGGATAAGCTCGATCCTGGGTATCAGGTAGTTTTTGAAGGTGGAGAAACCATAGAGATTGGAGATAGCTTAGATAAAATCTATAAAATCTTCGACCGCGAAGAAAAAAACGGCGCTAAAAAGCTTAAGAAGTTTATCGATAATGCTCGTAAGAATTACGATATCGCCATAAAAGATTTAGTTTACAAGCCAGGTGTATCACCTTTAGAACTGGTTACACCAAAAACGGTAACCAAGTTGGGTGAATTTTTTAGTACGGTAGATAAAGATGTAGAGAAAGACTTCAAAAATGATAAGCTCAAGCAGATCTTAAAATTTCCAGTATTATTTCTTGGGGCCAAGCCTAGTGAAACTCCTTCCTTTTATAGCTTTATGAATTATGCAGATTTTGGGTTAGGGACTTGGCATCCTAAAGGTGGTTTTCATGAGGTGATCGCAGGCATGGTTCAGCTGGCAGAATCTCTTGGTGTCACCATCAATACCAACTCAAACATTGATAAAATCATCGTTGAAAGCAACAAAGCAAAGGCTTTAAAAATTAATGGAGAAACAAAAGCTTTTGACGTCATACTTTCTGGCGCAGATTATCATCATACAGAAACTTTACTGGATGAAAAACACCGTCAATACTCAGAAAAATACTGGGAGAAGAAAGTATTTGCCCCATCGTCTTTGCTGTTTTATATCGGTTTTGACAAAAAACTAGACAATGTAAAACATCATAATTTATTTTTTGATGTTGACTTTGATACCCACGCTAAAGACATTTACACGACCCCAAAATGGCCCGATGAGCCTTTATTTTACGCTAATTTCACTTCCAAAACCGATCCAGGTACAGCACCAGAAGGTAAGGAAAATGGTTTCTTTTTAGTACCCATTGCACCGGGAATCGAGGATACTGAAGAGTTAAGAGAAACATACTTTAACAAAATTATGACAAGGTTTGAAGCTCTGACTAACCAAAGCGTGAAGAAAAATATTATATTTAAAAAGTCCTTTTGTGTAAACGATTTTGTAAAAGAATACAACTCTTACAAAGGAAACGCTTACGGTATGGCAAACACTTTATTACAAACGGCTTTTTTAAGACCTAAATTAAAAAGTAAAAAGGTCGATAATTTATATTTTACTGGGCAACTCACGGTCCCTGGGCCAGGTGTGCCACCAGCATTAATATCAGGTAAATTGGTATCTGAATTGATAGAAAAAAATTAAAACGATGAAATCACTATTTGATACAGTGTCGAGAGATTGCAGTAAGTTGGTGACCAACTCCTATAGCACTTCTTTTTCGATAGCCACCAAACTCCTGGCGCCTTCGATAAGGCAGGATATTTACAATATATATGGCTTTGTAAGATTTGCAGATGAGATTGTGGATACATTTCATGATTACGACAAGACTAAGCTTTTTAAAGCCTTTCAAAATGACATGTATGAGGCCATAGAGCAGAAAATTAGCCTCAACCCTATATTAAATAGTTTTCAGGAAACCGTTCATAAATACAATATTGATGCACATTTATATGAATCCTTCATGAGTAGCATGGAAAAGGATTTACATAAATCAATTTATTTGACTCAGGAAGAATATGAAGAATATATCTATGGAAGTGCCGATGTCGTAGGATTAATGTGCCTTAAGGTATTTGTCAATGGAGATCAAGAAGCCTACGATGAGTTAAAAGATGACGCTATGAAATTGGGCTCTGCATTTCAGAAAGTAAACTTTTTAAGAGATTTAAAAGCAGATTGCGAGGAACTCGAGAGATCTTATTTCCCTAACGCTAACTTGGAATGTCTAGATGAGCAAACCAAGTCTCTGATTATTTCTGAAATTGATGCAGACTTCCAGGCTGGGCTCAGAGGTATTGCCAAGCTCCCTGTAGAAGCTAAATTAGGCGTGTATACTGCTTATATTTACTACTCCAAATTATTGCAGAAACTGAAAAATACTCCTTCTTTAGAAATTAAAAACAGGCGTATCAGAGTACCTAATTACCAAAAGGCCAGCCTTTTAGCAAAATCTTACATTTCTTGTAGATTCAATTTAGTTTAAAGATTATGGATATATTGATTTGGATAGTTGTTTTTATAGCTACATTCCTTGGTATGGAATTTATGGCGTGGTTCACCCATAAATATGTGATGCATGGATTTTTGTGGGTACTCCATAAAGATCATCATTTTAAAGATCATAAAAGCTGGTGGGAGCGTAATGATTTGTTCTTTGTATTTTATGCTGTAGTCAGCATGTATTTCTTTATGATCGCCGAATTTCAATTTGCAGTAGCAATTGGAGCTGGAATCGCCGGTTACGGTCTGGCTTACTTTCTGGTTCATGATATATTTATACATCAGCGCTTCAAATTATTTAGAAAAGCCAATCACTGGTATGCGAAGGGTATTCGTCGGGCTCATAAAATCCACCATAAACATCTTGGTAAAGAAGATAGTGAGTGTTTCGGTATGCTTATTCCACCGATGAAGTTTTTAAAAAATAAGAAATAGATGAGCTTAAAGGCTGCTGTTGTAGGCTCTGGCATTGCCGGAATTGCTTCTGCCTTGAGGTTAAAAGCCAAAGGATATGAGGTTCATGTATTTGAGCAAAACGATTATACGGGCGGTAAACTCCACAGTTTCCGAAGAGGAGATTTTAGATTCGACTACGGTCCTTCCCTATTTACAATGCCTCAACTGGTAGATGAATTATTTGATCTGTTTGATAAAAATCCAAAAGATTACTTTACCTACAGTAAGAAAAAGAACATTTGTAATTACTTCTGGGAAGACGGCCAGCAATTTCAAGTCAATGCTGATAAATCAACCTTTGTTGAAGACGCCTCCAACACCTTTAATGAACCAAAACAGAATCTTGAAAACTACTTAAAAAGTACTGAAGAAAAATACAATCTTACTTCCAGGTTATTCTTGGAAAAGTCATTACACAAGTTTGGCACTTACCTCTCTTCAGATACTTTAAAAGCCATTTTAAATTTAGGCAAACTTCATTTGAATCAAAGTTTAGATGATGTCAATAAAGCGTATTTTAAGCATCCCAAATTAATTCAGTTGTTCAATCGATTTGCCACCTATAATGGTTCTTCACCTTACAAAACCCCTGGTATCATGTCGATGATTCCACATCTGGAAATGAATTATGGTGCTTTTGTTCCAACGCACGGAATGCATGACATCTCTCAGAGTCTCACCCAACTGGCTAAAGATGAAGGCATACACTTTCACCTTAATCAAAAAGTAGATGAAATACTTTACAAAAATTCTCAAGTTCAAGGATTAAAATTTGAAGATAGACTTGAAAATTTTGATACCATTGTGTGTAATATGGATGTGTATTCGGCTTATAATTCTTTGTTGAAACAAGTTAAACCACCTAAAAAAACTCTGGATCAGGAACGCTCGAGCTCTGCCTTGATCTTCTATTGGGGAGTAGATAGAGTTTACGAAGAACTGGATCTACATAATATTCTGTTTACAAAGGATTACGAAAAAGAATTCGATCATCTTTTCAATAAAAAGTACTTTACAGATGATCCAACCGTCTATATAAATATAACCTCCAAAGATGTAAAGGAAGATGCACCGGAAGGTTCAGAAAACTGGTTTGTCATGGTAAATGCTCCTACCAACTGTGGTCAAAACTGGAAAGAACAAACCACTTTTATAAGAGAACATGTGATTGCAAAAATCAACCACTGTCTGGGTACAAAAATAGAAGACCATATCCGTGTAGAACATATTGAAACCCCAGAAAGCATAGAGGCTGCAACCGCATCGTTTCAGGGCTCTTTGTATGGCACCTCCAGCAACAACAAATTTGCTGCTTTTTTAAGACATCCAAATTTTAGTTCCAACATAAAAAATCTCTACTTTTGTGGGGGTAGTGTTCATCCTGGCGGGGGAATCCCTTTATGTCTGCTTTCAGCGAAAATCGTTTCAGACCTAGTGCCTAAGGCTTAATTTATTTAAATGCTTACTTTTTTTCATCAACGACGATATAGCCTGGTTGCCATTGGCATTTTATGGCTTTTTCATATCTCTGGCATCATAGGAATCAGCTTAGGCTATCAGGACTGGTTTGCCAGCAGAACAGCACTCAACTTGTTGATCATGTTTCTGGTTTTGGTCTTTTTCTTTCCTGTAGATAGTATAAAAAAGTGTATCTTATTTTTGGTGTTTGGTGTTTTGGGTATTCTCGCAGAATACTTGGGCGTTACTTTTGGGTTATTTTTTGGTGAATACGCCTATGGTGATAATTTTGGACCAAAGATTTTTGAAGTCCCTGTATTAATAGGTATCAACTGGGCTTTGCTTACCTTTATCTGTGGAGCTGTTGCCAATAAACTGGCAGATCATATAGTCTTAAAATCACTTTTAGGGACATTTATGATGCTACTTCTTGATTTGTTTATGGAGAAAGTAGCCCCCGTTTTTGATTTTTGGGAATTCAGTGGAGGTTATGCCCCAATAGATAATTACATCGCCTGGGGAGTCATCTCTTTTATATTTCATCTCATATTTCATCTTTTTAAAATCAAAGGAAACTTTTTAATTTCTTTACACATATATTTGGTTCAACTCGTCTTTTTTGTCTATTTCTATGTCTACTTATAACTACGACTACATCATTGTGGGGGCAGGAGCCGCAGGTTTAAATCTGGCTCTGGCCATGAACGCTGATCGTTTTTTTAAGGATAAATCTATTTTGATAGTAGACAAGGATCAAAAAAACAAAAACGACAGAACCTGGAGCTTTTGGGAAAAAGGACCAGGGCGTTGGGATCCCCTGATTACAAAATCCTGGAACAAAGGCATTGTAAAAGCGAATACTGAAACCATTCATCTCGATTTAAAGGCCTACCAATATAAGACCTTAAAAGCTATTGATTTTTATGAGTATGCAAAACATACACTGCAACAGCCCAATGTAAAATGGACGTTTGAAGATGTAGAGCGCGTTGTACAACAAGAAAGCGGTGCTTTAGTGGTTACAGATCAGAGTGAATATACCGCACAGTATGTCTTCGATAGCAGAGTGCCTAAACACTACTCATTAACTGACACTAATTACCTCAATATTGCCCAACACTTTAAGGGCTGGGTCATTGAAACAGAAACTGAATCCTTTGATGATTCTAGTTTTACGATGATGGATTATAATCTAAAAGATGGGGAATCTACCAGTTTCACTTACATTTTACCATTTAGTAAACATCGCGCTCTAATCGAATTTACTTACTTCAGCCCAGACCTGGTCGAAGAGTCCACTTACGATAAGTATTTAAAAACCTATATAAAGAATCATTTAAAAATCGATCAATTCACCATAAAAGAGACAGAACAAGGGATTATACCTATGACCAGTTTTCCCTTCGACAAATTCAATCAGCAATATATCATCAAAATCGGAACAGCTGGCGGATGGGTGAAAGCCTCTTCTGGATACTCCTTTAAAAACTGTGAGCGGAAAAGCCAGAACATCATTGAGTTTTTAAAATCTGACAAAGAATTTTACACCGATAAGACTCCGAAAAAATACAAACACTACGATAAGATTTTCCTTGAAGTACTCACCGATGAAAATGATTTTGGGGAAGAGTTGTTTTACAGAATGTATAAAAACAATTCTATTCGGACTATATTTAGATTTTTGGATGAGCAATCTACGCTAGGTGAAGATCTAGAGGTCATTTTAAATCTGAACTCCTCACCTTTCATAAAAGGTTTTTTAAGGCATCTCAAAAAAGGCTTTTCAGCTTAAGAAGATTTTAGAACCACCTTTTCGTTTAATCGAAATCGCGAAAACATTTCTTCACTATACCAATCCAAGCTTCTGGTTTTTTGGATGGCTTTAATATGTTCATGACTTTGGTAGGCAAAAGCCTGAAGATCTTCCAAATTATCCCATAAGCTAAACGTAGCCATTTCCACAAAAGGCAATTCCCCAAAACCTTTTGTATAAATTAATCCCTTAGCATCTTTTAAAGGTTTTTGTGATTCTGGTACATATTTCCAAAAGGTGAACAACATACTGGTTTTAATACTTGCTCTGGTGATGACTGCAATTTTATCCTCGCTTTTTAGATCTTTTTGCGCTAGGGTTGACTCAAAGGGATTTCCACCATTCCAAAGACCTTTTGCCTGTATGCTATCCATATAAAGCACTTCCATCTTGGCAGCATGCTTTTGGTAAAGATGACTTAGTTTGTGCTCTTCAAAAAATTGATCTGCAAATGACTTGTCATCCCAGACCTGTAGCACAGCGTAAACTCCCCAATCTGGAAGCGGGTTAAAATTGTCTTTACCGCTACCCATCAACTTATAAAAACTTTGACCTTCAACCGACTTCATGTACTTATGGCCAAATTGCATCATAGACAAGGCCCAAAATTTGTCTGTAAATCCTTTATAGGTGAGTATGGTTAATGTGGTTATCTGACTCATAGAATTCAAAAAGATAAAGGTGAAAACTAGTGACGCTTTCAGCTTAGTTTTCACCTAAATTTTATTAATACTTAAACAAATATTGACTGGCTTAAACACCTCAACCAAAAGTTATTTTAGTCTAAGTCCAGTCCTTTTATTGTGGCTTGGTTTTATAGGTGTCGAACCAACCGGTGATATATCCAACCTTACGAAATAGATTGCTGGGTTTGGCAGCAATTCCATGACCGGAACCTGCTATCCGAACCATAACTGCATCGATCCCCTGCAACTTTAAGGCCGAATAATACTGTTCTGTCTCACTCATAGGGGTTCTGTAATCCTGCTCACCTGTAAGTAACATGGTTGGTGTATTTACATTTCCAACCAAAGAAATCGGTGAAAATTTCAGATACTCTTCAGGAGTTTCCCAAGGCATATTTTTGAACCAATACTTTGCAAAAAAAGGAGAACCATCTGCGGTTAAAACAAAGCTGTACCAGTTGATCACTGGCTTGGCCACTACAGCAGCCTGAAATCGATCGGTCTTTCCAATAGACCAGGCCGTAAGTACTCCACCTCCACTACCACCGGTAATAAACAGGTTTTCTTCATCAACATACCCCTGATCGATCACATAATCTGTGGCATCCATCAGATCGTTATAATCTTCACTAGGGTAATTGTGATTGATGTAAGATGCAAAGTCTTCCCCATAACTGGTACTTCCTCTTGGATTGGTATAAACCACCACGTAGCCCTGACTAGCCATGAATTGTAATTCTGGAGAAAAGCGGGATCCATAATTGGTATAAGGCCCTCCATGGATTTCTAAAATCATAGGATAAGTCTTAGAAGGGTCAAAATCTGGAGGAGTAATGACCCAGCCCTGAATTTTAAAATCATCGACCGAAGAATCGACCCAAAATTCTTCTACATTTCCAGTTGCTTTGGAAGCTAGCAAATTAGAATTTAGACTTGTTAGTAATTTTGGGTTTGAAGAACGTCTTCCTACAACTGCCAGTTCTGAAGGTGTTGAAGAGGTCACATGTGAAAAAGCAACATCTCCTTTGTCTGAAACTGAATAGCTTCCACCTCCATAAGGCCTACCAATGCTGGCAGAGCCCAAGTTTTCTGCGACAGTAGTGACCTGACCGCCCATATCAATTTTACCTACTTTACTGTTACCTTCTTCATCAAATCTAAAATAAATGGCTTTGCTGTCGCTAGACCATTGTATAGATGAGATGTCCAGAGGAAAATCTTTAGAAAGCACACGTACCTCCTTTCCTTCTCTATTCATCAGGTAAAGTTTAGTTAATTGATAGCCAACAAACTCATCCTCAAAGCCCGTGTATGCAATATATTCACCACTAGGTGAGACTTTAGGAGAATTGAATGGCCCACGCTCCTGCGTGAGTTGAATGGTCTCTCCGGACTGTAGATTCTGCTGGTATATTTGTTCGTTATTAGGGTCTATTTCAGCGTTATCAGATTTATCAACCGTGTATAAAATATGTTTCCCATCTGGAGTCCAGCTAGGCGAACTAAATTGATGAGGACCGGAAGTCAACTGTTTGGCGGTTCCCCCCTCTGCAGAAATCACAAAAATATGGCGGTATCCATCCTCCACATAGCCACCACCATCTCTTCTGTAAACAGCTTTGGTAATGACCTCAGCTCCTTTTTCCCATTCTGCTCCAGATGGAGGTACCGGAAGTTTTGGCTGGATAGCTTTTGAAGATGCTGGAACAAACTTGCTAAATAAAACTTTAGACCCATCTGGAGACCAGCTAATGTTGGAAGGGCTTTGTGTGAAATTAGTAAGAGCAGCTTTGGTCCCAGATTCCATCCAATACACATACAATTGGTTGGAACCTTCCTGATTGGAGGTGAAGGCAAACTTATCGCCCGAAGGAGACCAGGTGACGTTACCGTAGTAATGAGTACCAGAAGTCAACGGAAAGTGCTCCTGACCATCAGACGAGATCTGCCAGAGATTGACCAATCGCCTATCAGTCATGACATCAAACTGATGCCTCTCGTAAATGATGGTTTTACCATCAGGAGAAATTTTAGGATTAGACACCATTTGCAAATCGAAAAGGTCCATATATTCAAAATGGTCTTGCTGTACGTTCTGAGCCTGAAATTGAAACGTAAGGCTTAAAAAAAACAGAAGGACAAGACTTGAAAATTTAAGTTTCATAGGAGGTTTATTTATTAGCATATAATTCAGGTAAAATGCGTTGGGCAGAGGCTTCTTCGTAAAGTTTGACGTAGCTATACATTTGGGTTTCCCGATAAGGCTTGGCAATAAAGGTAAGCCCCTTGGGCTCTCCGTTTTGAGCATATCCCATCGGTACCGTTATGGCCGGGTATTTTGCAGCAGCAGCCTGCCCAGCATTATAATTGTTGATTGACAAGACTGCATCCAAATCATTTTTCTGCATGGGCTTTTCGAAGTAATCGATACCAGAACGTAATAATTGTTCTTTGATGCCCATCAGCTCTTCGTCTGTTAATTCCAGTTCATCGATACCTTCAAACCTAGCCTGCCCGTAGGGTATTCTAAGCGTAGAATCTTCTGCATTAAATACCATTACATCAGATGCAGATCTCACACTGATCTCTCCTGAGGCATAGGTTTCCAAGTAGAGCTTTAGATCATTTTTCATATCTCCACTGAGCAAATTCAGAAAACCATCAAATCGCATAGGCTCAGGATCGATTTCGATAATTTCTGCACCAAGATTTTCAAGCTCTATGAGAGCTTTTTGGTATAAGGAGTCCTCGGTGTAAGCTTTAAAGGCTCCAAATCTGACCCCTTGTAAATTTATGGAGGTATCGATCTGCCAGGGAGAACTTGAACCAGAGGTTTTCGATCTATACATAGCCGAAAACAAAATGGAATTGTCTTCTGTGGTTTTAGAAATTGGCCCGGGAGTATCCAGCGTACTTGAAATCGGGACAATACCGTCCTGACTTAAAACGCCCACCGTAGGCTTGAGGCCCACAACAGACTGCTGGCTGGAAGGCGACAGTATGGAGCCAGAGGTTTCGGATCCTACGGCAACGGGAGCGTAATTGGCGGCGACCACCACTGCACTGCCAGAACTTGAACCTCCAGTATCGAGTAGTCTTGGCCCGTAAGGGTTTAAGGTTTGTCCGCCGATGGCGCTATACCCATTGGGGCAGCCATCGCAAAGAAAATTGGCCCACTCACTTAAGTTGGCCTTCCCTAAAATCAAGCCTCCGTAAGACCTTATGTTTTTTACAATCTGAGCATCTTCCAGGGTTTGGTTATCCTGGAGAGCCACCGCTCCTGCTGTCGTAGGCATATTTTGGGTGTTGATATTATCCTTTACGATAACGGGAATACCATAAATAGGATGCTGTTTCTCCTCCGATGAGGTGTCCAGGGCTGCAGCCTGTGAGACCACCTGAGGGTTTATGGAAATCATCGCATTAAGAGACAAGTCTCTGTTACTTTCAAATTTGCCGATGCGGTATAAAAACCATTGCGTAAGTTCTTTATAGCTGAATAAGCCTTCAGATACATGAAGTTGAAGGGTAGAAATATCCTGATTTAAAATATAAGGCGATAAACTATCGTACTGCTCTTTGGAAAAATCTTCAAGCTGAGAATTGATGGTGTTGATAAGCTGATTACGGTCTGCGACTTTAGACTGAATCAATTTGTATTGTAGCCGTTGTGACGCGTTGTCTTTACTATCCTGAATTAGGCTGGTTTCATCATAAGGAACCCAGGTCTCAAAGGTTGGTTGAAAGTCTTGTTTACAGGAAAAGCAGCAAATTGCTGCCATAAAAAAGATAAACATCCATCTGTTGTAATGCATAAGTCGGTTTTTTGAATCTGATACAGTGGCTGAATTTACAAATTATTACTCATCTTATAGCCTTCTGAAGTTTAATCAACTAAAGCAGAATAAGTTTTGCAAATCGATTAAATAATAACTAAATTTAGCCACATATTCAAAAAATAACATCCTAATTTTATTGAATTATCATTCTAAACCACTATTATGACACGAATCAATCTCATTGAAAACTACAGGGTCAAATACAAAACCCTGATTCATCCTGATCTAATTTATCTGGGCTTAATGCAAACATCGACTGAGGTTTTCCTGGAAAAAATTTCTGATGCAGAACCAGACCTCATCGTCCAGTATAATCTTGAACATGTACTCAACGAGGATCTAAAGCCTTTGGCGGCCTTTATCAACACGTCCCTGTTCAATCCTTTGATCGACATCAATGATAACGCCAGCCGGTTCTTATTGAAGATGGACCCCTTGAGCGTTGCGATGAACTTTCCTGGCATTTTTTCTGAAGAAGCTACCGAAGAGCTCTTGGATTGTATTTAGTTAGCCTCTCCTGTTAGAGCAGCAAGAATACTTTTTTTTGAAAAAAGCAAGACTGAAATTTCTAGGAGTTTCAAATCAAATAATTAAGGAATTTAAATTAGCTGAAAACATAAATGACTCATTTATAGAAACTTTAAACGAAAAATTAGGATAAAAACGCCATAAAACACCGTAAATAATTTATTGCTAGTTATAGCTTACTTACGAAAATCCTCGCGGATTTCTATTAGGTTTGTATTTGCTATATTAGGTGCTTAAAACACCCAACAAACCATACACAAACACGTTATACTAATCAAACTAAGAAATAACTTTAAACAGAATAAATATGATTTTAGCAATGATAGGTACCTGGCAACTCATTATAATATTGATAACGGTATTTATTTTTATTTTACCGACCATTATTGCGCTGGTTGATATTCTTAAAAATGAGTTTGATGGAAATAATAAAATTGTTTGGGTAGTAGTTGTTTTATTCGGTAGTGTTTTAGGAGCAATATTATATTTTATAATCGGTAGAAAACAAAGGCTTAAAACAACTGATTGATTAGAGTCGTAATGTATTCACACTTCAATGATAATTTATATTTTTTGGAATACTAATCCAAAACTCGGCTTTAAATCCATAGTTAAAGCTTCAAGTGTTTTGATAAAGTAAAAAAAGGAATAAATGATGCGATTAAACAAACCTTGCAAAGCACTATCTAACGTTCTCAATATATACATATAAGAAAGCGTTTTCTATAACATACTCACAAATACAAGATGAGGACGAATTACAACACGTAGAGAATCATGATAAATAGAATTTTAAAATACGGAACTGCAGTCGGAATTATAATAAGTTCACTAGGCTATTTTTTGAATACTACATGTTCTATGTCTGATAATTTTAATTCAGTGTACGATGACATTTACAAGTTAACCTTGATTTTTAGCTGTCTTTTTATTTTAACTGTCAGTGAATTTATCAACAGCAAATTCAATAGTTTACTAAAAGTAATTGGATTGATTTTATTAGTAATATTTGGACTTAATCTAATATCTGAATTGAATATCTACACTTTTGACCATATTGATATCATTGCATTTATCTTATGCATCTCCCTGTACTTTATGTACATGAAATTTTTCTTCAAAAAGACTGATAAGAATAAGTTAGACTTTTTAAAAATGTTCTTTTTAACACTCGTATTAGCCAGTGGATTTTTAGATCAATTTAGCCAAAAGTTTGTAGCCATAGAATTTTTAGCTAAAATCACTTTCTGGATAATTATACTAGCGCACTTGAGAATTAAATTCAGTAAACTGAATTTTAAATTTAGCCAGCAATAGCTCAAGTGAGGGACCGTGAAGCGACAGTTCGCTTTATTTCTCTATATTAGATAAATAAATCTGAAGTTTTTATACACAACTTCCCAAAAAGAAGTTTACTAAAAACGATAAAAACTTAAATATGCATGCATCAAAAATAAATACAATGCTGGTCATTGCAAATTTTGCAATAGTGATTTATTTTTCCATGCTATTGTCTTTCAATTATTTTGGCATCAGTAGTACTCTCATAGATGTGTTTAGAGAACTGCTGTCCATCCCCTTCCTAATTGCACAATTTGTATTTTTAGGCATAGGTATTCCCTATGTGATAAAACATCGCAGTCAGCTCCTTACGCTCTTAAGTGTTTTGGCCTTAGCCCTATGTACAATCATCACCGTGGGAAGTTTTTTATAAATGCAGAGCAGGGTGATAATCCACTTGAGAGCATCAACTAAGCCATACTTCACATTTACTCCAAAATAAAGACCATAAAAACTCAGATATGAACTTTATTATTAATAAATAAAAATTATCCTTATTATTAATAATTTTATAGATAGATAGCATAAGCTAGAATATTTTACAAATAATCCTTAAATACTGATTATTTGATAATTTTGGTACGTGTATTGCTATTCATATTGAAAACATACATCATGAAAACAACAACTATTTTAAGCATGGCTTTCGCAGCCTTATTTTTAAGCAGCTGCGCAGTAATTAGACCAGGTGAAGCTGGAGTAAGGCAGAATCTGGGAGAACTTTCCGACGAGGTGATTACCCAAGGAACCGTCGTTTACAATCCATTTACGAGTAAAGTCATCAAGGAGTCTACACAGACCAAAAACATCAAGCTGTTCTTGAGCTTACCCAGTAAAGAAGGCTTAAGTGTGAATTCTGAAATTTCTATTCTGTACCGTTTAGAGCAAAATAAGATTCCATCGGTATTGATCAACCTGGGTCAAGAATATGAGTCGGTCATCACCAGTGTATTTAGGTCAGCCTCTTCAGACATTTGTGCCCAGTTTTATGCCAAAGACATGCACTCGGGGATGCGAGCACAAATTGAGGCTCAAATTAAAGAACAGATGGATGAAATTTTGAAAACCCAAGCCGATGGAATTCAGCTTGTTGCAGTGTTAATGAAAAGCATCCAACTCCCGGTTGGCCTGGCTAATTCCATAGAACGTAAGCTTCAAGCTGAGCAGGATGCGATGCGAATGGAATTCATATTACAACAAGAAAGACTGGAAGCAGAGCGGAAGATCATCAATGCGAAAGGTGAGCGTGATGCACAGATGATACTGGCCCAAGGTCTGACTGATAAAATTATCAAAACCCGAAGTATTGAAGCCTTTATGAAGCTTTCTCAGTCGCCCAACACCAAAATTATCATCACCGATGGTAAAACTCCGATGTTGATCAATGCGAATGAAGAGTAAATATAAGACGGCGGCGTTTGGTGTTCACTAAGCGCTGCCGCTATTTATGCTGATTGGGATAGCCTATCAGCCTTCATGAAAGTAATAAAGCACATATTTAAATATAGAGCTTAATTCAATTCCAGAATCTCACAAGCAGGAGTCGCTTCGCGCATCCTGACAACCCTCCGCTTTAAAAATATGCACACATCATTTCAGCAGTAAGTCCAGATTTGATGAGAGATCTCATGAACAGGAGTCGCTTCGCGCATCCTGACAACCCTCCGCTTTGAAAATATGCACACATCATTTTCAGCAGTAAGTCCAGATTTGATGAGAGATTTCACGAAGCAGGAGTCACTTCGCGCATCCTGACCATCCTTCGCATTGATCATACACTTTGCAAATTAATAATGGGTCCGAAGCCTTCGACAGAGCTCACGATGCAGGAGTCGCTTCGCGCATCCTGACAAAGCTCCGCTTTGAAAATACACCTCACATGTTAGCATTGAGTCCAAACCAAATGAGAGATCTCACGAACAGGAGTCGCTTCGCGCATCCTGACAAAGCTCCGCTTTGAAAATATGCACACATCATTTCAGCAGTAAGTCCAGATTTGATGAGAGATCTCACGAACAGGAGTCGCTTCGCGCATCCTGACAAAGCTCCGCTTTGAAAATACACCTCACATGTTAGCATTGAGTCCAAACCAAATGAGAGATCTCACGAACAGGAATCGCTTCGCGCATCCTGACAAAGCTCCGCTTTGAAAATACCAAGTATAAAAAAAGGACATCGAGTCAACTCGTGTCCTTTTTTTATACCTGGTATTTATTCGTGACCTCGGCAGGATTCAAACCTGCAACCTTCTGAGCCGTAATCAGATGCGCTATTCAGTTGCGCCACGAGGCCTTTTTGGGAGTGCAAATATATTTCTTTTTATACTTTTACCAAACATAAAATCATAATTATCATGCAACTTGAAGATTATATTAGAACTATAGAGGATTTCCCAAAGCCTGGCATCTCTTATAAAGACATTACTCCTCTTTTACTAGATCATAAGGCCTCAACTCATGCCGTGTCGAAATTAATAGATGGACTTGATGGTATGACTGTAGATAAGGTCGTGGGCATTGAGTCGCGTGGATTTATGTTTGGAATGCTTTTAGCAAAAGCACTCGGTGTAGGGTTTATACCGATCAGAAAACCAGGTAAACTCCCTTCAGAAACTTTTTCTCAGTCTTATGATTTGGAATATGGGAGTGATACCATCGAGATTCATAAAGATGCCATCCAGAAAGGTGACCGCATTTTGATACATGATGATTTATTAGCCACTGGGGGTACTGCAGCAGCAGCCTGTCAATTGATCAATCGTCTCGAAGGAGAGATCGTACAACTGAATTTCATCATTGAACTTGATTTTTTAAAAGGAAGAGACTTACTCCCAAAAAATAAAGTGAAGGCTTTAATTCGTTACTGAATAAAACAAATTCAGAATAATTACAAAAGCTTAGTTAATTTAAAGCAGATATCCCTACAAATACGCAAGATTGAGGGTCTAAAATTAAAGAAAAGCTATCTTTGTGGTTACTAATTTTAAAGACATGTGCGAACACAATCACAAGGAAATAACTGACGAAATCGGTGATAATCACATTGCTACCTCTTATGAAAATCCGATAAGAGAAGATGCATTTGAAATGACTAATGAAGAGAAATTGGAAAAAATTGAAGGTCATGTTCATGACATCATGCATACTTTAGGTATGGATATGACCGATGATAGCCTCATGGGAACCCCACGGCGAGTTGCTAAAATGTATGTCAACGAGATATTTGAAGGATTAAGTCCAAAAAAGAAGCCCAAAGCTTCCACATTCGAGAACAATTATAAATATGGCGAGATGCTAGTGGAGAAGAATATCACGGTTTACTCGACCTGCGAACACCACCTACTCCCTATAGTAGGACGTGCTCACGTAGCTTATATTTCCAGCGGAAGAGTCATTGGACTTTCCAAGATGAACAGAATAGTCAACTATTTTGCAAAGCGCCCTCAAGTTCAGGAACGCTTGACCATGCAAATTGTAAAAGAGCTACAAGATGCCCTAGAAACAGAAGATGTAGCGTGCATAATAGATGCTAAGCACCTATGCGTTAATAGTCGTGGTATCAATGATATTGAAAGCAGCACGGTCACCAGTGAATTTGGTGGTAAATTCAAAGATGAAAATGTGAGAAAGGAACTTCTCAATTACATACAACTGGACACAAAATTTTAATCCATGGCTTTATACGAGCAGCAATCCTTAAAAATCTATAATTCCATCACTGGAGAAAAAGAAGTGTTTAAAACTTTAACCGAGGGCTATGTAGGCATGTATGTCTGCGGTCCTACGGTCTACAGTAATGTGCATTTAGGGAATTGTAGAACATTTATTTCTTTTGATTTGGTGTTCCGCTATTTGAAGCATTTGGGTTATAAAGTAAGATACGTTAGAAATATTACCGATGCCGGACATTTAGAAAACGACGGCGAAGAAGGTGAAGATCGTATTGCGAAGAGAGCAAAGTTGATGGAAATTGAACCTATGGAAGTCGTGCAGAAATACAGCATAGATTTTCATCAGATCCTTGAGAAATTCAACAACCTCCCTCCTAGTATCGAGCCAACAGCTACAGGTCATATCATAGAGCAGATTGAGACTATCAAGACCATCGTAGATAAAGGTTTGGCTTATGAAGTCAATGGAAACGTTTATTTTGACGTGATGAAGTACAACGAGTCTCAACACTATGGCAAATTAAGCGGTAGAAATATTGAAGATCTTATTTCCAATACCCGAGAATTGACAGGTCAAACTGATAAAAAAAATCCACAGGATTTTGCTCTCTGGAAGAAAGCAGAACCTCAGCACATCATGCGCTGGCCATCCCCCTGGGGAGTTGGTTTTCCTGGATGGCATTTGGAATGTACTGTGATGAGCACAAAATACCTTGGAGAACAGTTCGATATTCATGGAGGGGGAATGGACTTAAAATTCCCTCATCATGAGTGTGAAATTGCTCAAGGTCATGCCTCTACTGGCAAAGACCCTGTCAACTATTGGATGCACGCCAATATGTTGACACTTAATGGTAAAAAGATGGCTAAAAGTACTGGCAATAATATTTTACCAAATGAACTTTTTACAGGGGATAATGAAAACCTGTCCAAAGCTTATCCCGCTCCTGTGGTTCGCTTTTTTATGCTGCAGGCTAATTACAGAAGCATTCTGGATTTTTCTGATGAAGCCCTATCTGCTGCGGAAAAAGGATACTATAAATTGATGGAAAGCCTCACTACCCTTAAGAGTATCTCACCCTCTCAATCTTCAGATTTTGATGTTGATGCCTGGAAAGCGCAGTGTTATGCAGCTATGAACGATGACTTTAATAGCCCCGTGCTTATCGCTCACCTATTTGAGGCGGTGAAACAGATCAATTTAGCAAAGTCTGGTCAATCGGGATTAACCCAAGAGAGCATAAATACCTTAGAAACTACACTTCATGATTTTATCTTTGAGGTAATGGGAATCGAACCTACAAATGGTGAGGTTTCAACTTCAGCCCAGACTGATGATTATGAAGAGTTGATTCAGTTTTTGGTTGACATGAGAAATCATGCACGACTCAATAAAGATTTCGAGACCAGTGATAAGATCCGGGATAAGTTATTAGAACTCAATGTAGAATTAAAGGACAGCAAAGAAGGTACTACATTTAAGATTCAAGCTTAAGCCATGTGGCGTAAAGTATTTATTTTTCCTTTTGTCTTCCTTATTAAATTCTATCAGTGGATTATTTCACCACTGCTTGGACCCAGTTGTAGATTTCAGCCTACGTGTTCTCACTATGCACTGGAAGCTTTCCAAACCCACGGTCTTATGAGAGGCTTCTATTTGAGCGTATTGAGAATTACAAAATGCCACCCGTGGGGAGCATCTGGTTACGATCCGGTACCACAACCCAAAAAAGAAAAGGATTGAGCATCAAGATTTCAATATTCTGTATATTAGCCCACAAATAAATTAAGTATGTTCCAAGCCATCCAATGGGATCCTTCCTTAGGGATAGATTTAGGTTTTTTTACTATAAGATATTACAGTTTAATGTTCCTCATCGCTTTTGGTGCAGGATTTTATATCACCAAACGCATATTTATTGCTGAAGGAGTTTCTCTAGAAAAGCTAGATCAGTTATTAATTTACACCATTCTTTCCACATTAATAGGAGCAAGGTTAGGGCACGTTATATTTTATCAGCCAGAATTATTTCTAGAAGATCCTTTGTCTGTGTTTCTTCCCGTCAGTTTCGTACCCGAAATTGAATTTACAGGCTTTAGAGGTCTTGCAAGTCATGGTGCTGCTATTGGTATTGCCATAGGCATGTATTTTTACAGCAAGAAAGTGACTAAAAAGCCCATATTTTGGATTTTGGACAGGATTACAATGCCAGTAGCTTTTGGAGGGGCTTTTGTACGTATAGGAAATTTTTTAAATTCTGAAATTGTAGGTAAAGCGACTAATTCTGATTATGGAGTTGTTTTTGTACAACTAGGTGAAAGCTTCCCGAGACATCCTGCACAGCTATATGAGTCTATTTGCTATTTTATTCTGTTTGTAGTGTTATCCTTAATTTTTTGGAAGACTCAGGTAAAGAAGCGATTGGGCGTTTTATTTGGTATTTTTTTCACCTTGCTATGGACGATCCGTTTTATCGTAGAATATGTGAAAGAACCTCAGGTTGCAGAGCGTGCAGACTGGATTTTAAATACAGGGCAATTATTAAGTTTGCCTATGATCTTGATTGGTCTTGCCATTATTTATTTCTCAAACCGAAATGCCAATAAGAGTGATACGTCTAACTAGGGTTTTAAGCTTGATTTTAGTGCTTTTATTGAGCTCTTGCCAATTAAAAAAAGATAACGAAGTAGATCTAGCCCTAGACTATAAGTTCAAAAAAGACACTCTGCTTCAATTCATACAAAATAAAGACACGATCAAGACTGTCTTTGAAATCGAATTGGCTGAAACTAATTACGAAAAGGAAACAGGCTTAATGCACAGAAAGCAGATGAATGGTAATCAAGGTATGCTTTTTATGTATGAGAATGAAGTGTCAAGACCAAACTTTTATATGAAGAATACTTTCATCGCTTTAGACCTCATTTACATCAACTCTTCTATGGAAATTGTGGATTTTAATTTAAATACAACTCCATTGTCTGAAGACTTAATTTCTTCAAAGATTCCAAGTGCATATGTGCTAGAAGTAAAATCTGGAACTGTAGACGAGCTTGCTTTGAAACTTGGCAATCGCATTTATTTAAAATAAAAAAGGTAATCCAGATGATTACCTTTTTTTTAAAATATGAGTCTACCAGAGGCTAATCCAAGTAATAATATTTATTATATAAACGAGAGAAAGGGCTTTTTGTTACGGCTGTTAACAGACTTTAACAGGTTGATAATCAAACCCAAACTCACATTAAACAAAATTATAAAAGACTATGAAAAAGAGAACTTTGGTGATTGGAGCTTCTGAAAATCCACACAGATTTTCAAATAAAGCTATTAAAGCCTTACTTGAGAAAGAAGTTGATGTGCTTGCTCTTGGAAAAAGAAAGGGTCAAATAGGAAATGTTACGATTTCAACTCAAATCTCTAAAGAAGAAAAAATCGACACGGTTTCGTTATACATCAATCCAAGTCATCAAAAAGTTTATGAAGAATTTCTTTTCGATTTGGCACCAAGACGTGTAATTTTCAATCCAGGCACAGAAAACCCTGAATTAAAAACTAAACTTAGCTCTAATGGCATTCAAGCCTTAGATGCCTGTACGCTCATCATGCTGGCCTCGAATCAATACTAATCCTAAAAACGTAAGAGCTCCGTTGAGTATGAGGATAAAAAAGCCGAATTCAAAATTCAGATAAGTTAAACTCAGGTCACTAACAACGTAAGACAGTATAGGAGCTATGATGGCTATTATAGGAATCCATCTGTCCTTAACAATCCACCTTGTGAATAGCCCAAAAGCATAAAGACCAAGCAACGGTCCATAGGTGTAACCCGCAAATTCAAATAATTTGTTGATGACGCTCTTATCTGCTATTGCATATTTAAAAACCATCATCACAGCAATGAGAACTAGTGATATAAAAATATGTATTGTTTTTCTCACCCTGGTTTGGGACGCCTCAGAGTAGCGCTTTTGAATTTCGAGTATATCAATACTGATAGATGTTGTGAGAGAAGTAAGAGCACTATCTGCGCTGGAGTAAGCTGCTGCAATAAGACCAAGTATAAAGGTTACAGCTATGGCGATTCCAAGAGTTCCAGAAGTAGCAACCGCAGGAAAAAGATCATCTCTTGTTTCAGTAATTCCTTGCATATCGGCATAATCTGTAAGCAATAAGCCTAAGAATAAGAATAGGAAGTTGACTACAGTAAGAACAATAGTAAACCAAAAAATATTTTTTTGAGCGTCTTTTAAGGTCCTACAAGTTAAATTTTTCTGCATCATATCCTGGTCTAACCCTGTCATTACAATAGCTATGAACATACCTGAAATAAATTGTTTGAAGAAAAAATCTGCGCTTTTATAGTCCTCAAAAAAGAAAATTTGAAAATTATTATGAGTTTCAAGGTAAGCCCATAAATCTTTGATCTCTAGAGCATCAGAAATAAAATAAATGGAGATGCCCAAGGCGATAAGCATAAATAAGGTCTGGAGTGTATCTGTCCAGACTATCGTCTTTATTCCACTTCTGAAGGTGTATAGCCAAATCAATAAGATAGTAATACTCACTGTTACATAATAAGGAATACCCAGGGCATCAAAGACAACTAGCTGAAGAACATTAGCCACTAGAAATAGTCTAAAGCTAGCCCCTATGATTCTAGATAAAATGAAGTAGGAAGCTCCAGTTTTATAAGCTTTTGCACCAAACCTTGTATCCAAATAGGTATAGATAGAAGTAAGATTTAGTCTGTAATAAAGCGGGAGTAACACCAGACTAATAACAGCATATCCTATGGTATAGCCTAAAACTACTTGAAAATAGCTAAAGCTGCTAAAGGCTACAGTCCCGGGAATCGAAATAAAGGTAACGCCACTTAATGAAGCTCCTATCATACCAAAAGCTACGAGATACCAAGGAGACTGCCTGTTGGCCTGGAAAAATTCTGAGTTACTTCCACTTTTATTGGTAAGAAACGAGATCAAAATAAGAACAACAAAATAGGCTAAAACAAGGAGTAATATTTGGTAAGCTTGCATGAATAAAATTTGGTAGGCGAAAATACAAATGTTTTCTTAAGATTTTTATAAAAAGAAAACTCAAAATTGTATTTTAGCCCGGTATGGAATTTTCATCAAAGTATCTAGAAAGGGCGATCGAGGAAATATCTTTGCTACCAGGTATTGGTAAACGCACTGCTTTAAGGTTGGCTCTTCATCTATTAAAACAACCTCAATCTCAAACCACAGATCTCGCGACGGCTATTGTCGATTTAAAAACCAAAGTAAAAGAGTGCAACAACTGCCATAATATTTCCGACCAAGAGGTGTGTGGAATTTGCAAAAATTCGGCCAGAGACCATTCTTTAATATGTGTGGTTGAAGACATAAGAGATGTGATGGCTATCGAAAACACAGAGCAATATAAAGGTATATATCATGTCCTTGGGGGCAAAATAAATCCTATGGAAGGTATTGGCCCTAATCAATTAAATATTGAGAGCTTGGTCCAAAAAATAAATTCAGGAGAGATCAGTGAGATCATCTTTGCTTTAAGCAGCACTATGGAGGGTGATACTACAAATTTCTATATCTATAAGCAAATACAAAATTCTGAGCATGTGTTAAAGACCTCAACAATTGCAAGAGGAATTTCTATTGGAGATGAACTGGAATATGCAGATGAAATTACGCTTGGAAGAAGTATTCTGCAACGAGTTCCATTTGAAGATTCACTCAAAAATTAAGTGTATTGAAACTCTCTATTGTCATTTTAAACTATAAAGTCCCTCATCATCTAATGTTGTGTTTAGACAGTGTTAGTAAGGCCATTGAAAATTTAGATGCAGAAATTATCGTTATCGATAATAATTCTGAAGATGATAGCTGCGAGTTGGTAAAAACCAATTTCCCAAACGTTCATCTTATAGAAAACAAAGAAAACTTTGGGTTTTCAAAAGGAAATAATATTGGTGTTGAAAAGGCTAAAGGGGAGTTTATATGCATTCTAAATCCTGATACTGTAGTGCCTGAAGACTGTTTTACTTATCTTCTTAACGTGTATCCAACATTAAAGAATCCAGGAGCATTAGGCGTTCAGCTTATCGATGGTAGCGGTGCATTCTTAGAAGAAAGTAAAAGAAATATACCTACTCCAAAAGTTGCTATAAAAAAAATAATTGGTAAAAGCTCCTCTTATTATAATTTCAAATTAAATAGAAATGATACTGGGCCAACCCACATTTTAGTGGGAGCTTTTATGTTTATGAAAAAGGACCTATACCTTAAAATAGGCGGCTTGGATGAGGAATATTTTATGTACGGAGAAGATATTGACTTGAGTTACAGAATACATAAAGCAGGATTTCAAAATTACTACTTAGGTTCTTGTAAGGTTTTACATTTTAAAGGAGAAAGTACGACAAAAGATCAATTGTATCTCAATAGATTTTTTGATGCTATGTATATCTTTTATAAAAAACATTTTAAAAGTTATAAGAATTCGTTTAAGCTTGTGAGACTAAGCCTAAAACTCACTATGCTCTTAGAAAAACTTAGGCTAAAATCCATTAAAGTGAACAGTCATGATTTTAAATCCATTCACTTGATTTCTAATGAAGATTGCTTATCCTCTTTAATTCATAAGGTGTTTAATCAAAATATTGAGGTAACGGAAGAGATTGAAGCAAACATCGATCATGCATTTGTAATTTTAGATGCCAAGTACCTCAACTATAAAGATTGTATAGAAACACTTATGCTATTAACATCTAAAAATAATGCATTCAGAATCAAACCCAGGGATTATAAATTTATGATTGGAAGTGAAAGCAAATACATGAAAGGTGAAGTTATAGAACTGAGTTAAGAAATGAAAAATTAGAAATATAACTGCCTTAATTTTATTAAATTTGCAAACTTAAATCAAAAAACACCTTTTAGGTTAAATATATGGCAAAGAAAGAATTGAAATTACCCAAAATGGGAGAAAGTGTAGCTGAGGCTACGATAACCAGTTGGCTAAAAGAAGTTGGAGATCAAATTGAAGCTGATGAAGCAGTCTTAGAAATCGCTACAGATAAAGTAGACTCTGAGGTGCCCAGTGAATTCGATGGAACATTGGTCGAGAAATTATTCTCGGTAGATGATGTCGTAAAAGTAGGTGAAGTCGTAGCTATAATTGAAGTAGAAGGTGAAGATAGTAATGAAGATGATGAAATTGACAATTCTTCTGATGAAACTGAGGAAGTTGAAAGAGCTGCATCCGTAGTTGAAGACAGTGTAAATCAAGCTAAATCTGATACTGGTTCAACATCCAATTATTCAGATTCTTCTAGGTTCTATTCTCCTTTAGTAAAAAATATTGCTTCTAAAGAAAACATTTCTCTGGAAGAACTTGAAAGTATACAAGGGACTGGTTTAGACGAAAGAGTCACTAAGGATGATATTCTTGCTTACGTCAAAGATAAAAAGGACGGTAAAATCAATACGGAGCAAACTCAACAAAAACCTGTATCTGAACCAAAAACTGAGTCTAAAGCCCCAGCGTCAACTCCAAAAATAGACACTCCTGTTAATATCAACGAAGAAGATGAGGTGATAGAAATGAGTAGAATGGGAAAACTGATTTCCAGCCATATGATTGCTAGTACTCAAACCTCAGCCCACGTCCAATCTTTTATTGAAGTGGATGTTACCGATATTTGGAATTGGAGAAATAAACATAAAAATGAATTCCAGAAGCGAGAAGGTGAAAAATTGACCTTTACTCCTATCTTCATGGAAACGGTTGCTAAAACTATTAAAGATTTCCCTAAAATCAATATTTCTGTTGATGGAGATCATATTGTCATGAAAAAACACATCAATTTAGGAATGGCAGCTGCCCTGCCAGATGGTAATTTGATTGTTCCGGTAATTAGAGATGCCGATCAATTGAACCTATTAGGGATGGCTAAAAAAGTTAACGATTTGGCTACGAGAGCTCGTGACGGAAAGTTAAAACCAGATGAGACTCAAGGTGGAACTTATACTGTAACAAATGTAGGAACCTTTGGTAGTGTAATGGGTACCCCAATTATCAATCAACCTCAAGTAGGTATTTTAGCTTTGGGGGCCATAAGAAAAGTACCGGCCGTCATTGAAACTCCACAAGGAGATTTTATTGGGATACGCTATAAGATGTTCTTATCTCATAGTTATGATCACAGGGTGGTCAATGGAGCCCTAGGCGGTCAATTTATTCAACAAATGAAGAAATATCTTGAAAACTTCGACATCAACAGGAGTATTTAGATAAGTGTAATACTAGAAAAAAAGCCCTCAAATGAGGGCTTTTTTTTATTTTTAAGTAAATATAATCTTACTTATTCTGGAAATGTAGGGTCTAAATAGTCTGGTGTTCCATTATTATTAGAATCTGGGAGCACAATAGACCCGTCATTTTCAAAATCAATCTCTTCTCTTGTAGGCACGCCATCACCATCATCATCGGTATCTACAAAATTGGCTATTCGATTACCGTCAGTGTCATCATCTGTGAGTCTTCTATTATTATCAATATCTTCCCTCCAGGACGGCACGCCATCTTGATCATGATCAGATTCTATAGATTTATATAACTGAATATTAAAGAATATGGGTTCGTAGGCATCAATACCTGACCCATTAGGAGGAGATGCAAAGTAGGCTAGACCAGAAGGAATAAATACAGTTCCAATACCAAAATTATCATCAAAAGTGACTGTTCCATCAGGATTCTCTACAACACCAGTAGATCCTCTGAATTCATCCATCACTTCATAAAAACCTCTTATAGAACCTCTATTTGCACTTGTTCCTGTACCTGGTAGATCAAACCATGTGGGATTTGGAGATCCATCAAAAACATCTTGATTAGTTAGAGTTAACCCCTTATAAGTCACAAATACTGAATCTGCAAAAGTTGGTTTTCTAATTGATTCTGCTCCTTCTCTTAACTGGAGATAATATAAAGTATAATCAACATCCTGCTGGGTTACCAACTTTGATTTTAAGAATTCAGAAGCCATTACAGGCTGTTTATCTGAATCATTTTCACCAATTTCTTTAAAAACAATATTTTGGAAGTTTGGATTTTCAGGATTATCAACCAATTCAAAATAATGAGTTTCTAAAAAAGTTTCAATCTGCTCCGTGTTTTCCACTTTCACTTCTTCAACGTCTCTTAATTCGATCACTTCACCTCCGGTATCGTCATCAGAATCGCATGAAATAAGTGCAAAAAGAATGGATATTAAAACTAAATTATGTATTTTCATTTAACTGATATTTTGGTCGCAAGATACGATTTTCTTATATTTTTGCTTTAATTAAATTAGATTTGATGAGGGTTGATAAATACTTATGGGCAGTACGATACTTTAAAACACGAAGCATTGCCACCAACGCCTGCAAGAAGGGGCATGTTAAAATTGGGAACGAGTCGGTAAAGCCATCCCGAAACGTTTACCCCACAGATCAGATTGAAATCAGGAAAAATCAAATCAATTATAAAATCGAAGTCTTAGATTTGCCAAAATCTAGAGTAGGTGCGAAATTGGTGAGCATTTACTGTACTGATATCACTCCCAAAGAGAACTTGGAAAAGCTAGACCTGCTAAAATATTCTCAGGATTATTATCGAAAAAAAGGCACAGGACGACCGACCAAAAAAGACAGAAGAGAATTAGATGACCTAAAAGAAAACGCTAAAGACGATATAGAGTAAACCATATGAAAACAGACCCCACTTTAATTTTATCTTCTCGTGATATTGAGATAAAAACAAAACGTATCTCTCTTCAGATTCTTGAAAACTGTATTGAAGATGATGTCATCATTATTGCGGGGGTTGCTGAAAACGGATGGATTTTTGCTGAATTGATTGCTCAGCAAATCAAAACCTTATCAAATAAAAATATTTTGCTCGCTAAGGTAAAAATCGATAAGAAAAAGCCTTTGCATTCCGTTCATGTTTCTATTGAAGCAGAACTTTACAAAAACAAAAGTTTAATTTTAGTAGACGATGTATTGAACACGGGCTCTACTTTGATGTTTGCAGCAAAACACTTTTTGGATGTGCCTTTAAAACAATTCAAGACTGCTGTTCTTGTAGACAGAAATCATAAAAATTACCCTATAAAGGCAGATTTTAAAGGTATTTCATTATCAACATCTTTAAATGAACGTGTAGAAGTGAATTTTGAAACGCCTGCTAAAGCAGAACTGTTGTAGTCATATCATTCTAAAATGTCGACAAGTTTTGCTAAACTTTCTTCAGGGGATGCATCAGAAATATCCAAAACATGATTGGCTAAAAAGTAAAACTGCTGTCGTTCAAAAAGGTGTTTCCTCACAAATTCTTCAAATTGATTATAGTCATCATAGTGAGAAATTAATGGTCTCGATGCTCTTTGTGAAAATAAACGGGCAACCAGTTCATTTAAATTCAACTTCAAATAGATAGATTTAACCTCTGAATCATTGGCAATTCTGCTCATATTATTGCCATAGACAGGCGTTCCGCCTCCTAGTGCCAAAACAAATTCCCTCTGTTGAGCAAGAAGCTCATCTAAAGCAAGTGATTCTAGTTTTCTAAAATAAATTTCTCCTTTGATCTTAAATAGCTCTTGAATTGTCATCCCTTCTCTGGTCTCGATATAATCATCTAAATCAATGAATTCAGATTCTAATTTTTCTGCAAGAAGCCGTCCTAAAGTTGACTTACCTACTCCCATATATCCTAATAACACAACCTTCATAACTGACTAATTTGAACAAATTAAAAATGTTTCAAATTTAATTTATTTTTCCTTGATATAACAAAGGAAGATATTATATTTGCACCCGCAAAAAGACGCATTAGATCTGGTAGCTCAGTTGGTAGAGCATCTCCCTTTTAAGGAGAGGGTCCTGGGTTCGAGCCCCAGCCAGATCACTAAGTTATATCTGAATTTATTTGGGATATATTCTCAAGCAAAATTGAGAAGCTCATTAGGTTTCTGTTTAAGTTCTGATTTTGTTCAGTTAAAAGGGTTTGATCAAAATTTCTTTTAACCTTGCAATATTATTTTTTTAATTTAAGATCTGGTAGCTCAGTTGGTAGAGCATCTCCCTTTTAAGGAGAGGGTCCTGGGTTCGAGCCCCAGCCAGATCACTAAGTAAGATTATGATCTTAAGAGTGAGAACCTGCCCGTCCGTTCAGGCGGAGTTTATCCGTACGCAGCGAATCGGAACTACGGCAAGCCCAGCAAGATCACTTTTTAATTTCTACCTTAACTTTTATAATTAATGATCATGTTCTAGATCAGATTATTTGATTTAAGTTTATATTTGTGAGTATGCCCAGGTGCTGGAACTGGTAGACAGGCATGGTTGAGGGCCATGTGTCCTTTAGGGCGTGCGGGTTCGACTCCCGCTCTGGGCACTTTTTCAACTTCTTATCAAAATATTTTGAAGAAACCTTTTCAAGTATTGCTCAATTTATTTCCGAGAACTTTTTTAATTCGAATTAGCTTACTACTAAAGCCTGTACTGTTTCTCTTATACAAAGGAAATACCTATAAGGACCCGATAGACGGTAAAACGTTTTCGAAATTTCTACCTTATGGATATGAAAAAAAGAGACCTAATGTTTTAAGTCCTTCTACGCTTTCTTTAGAAAGACATCGCCTCCTATGGCTCTATCTTCAAAACGAAACAGAATTTTTCAGCAAGGCTCAAAAAGTAGTCCACTTTGCTCCAGAACAAGCGTTCTACAAACGCTTTAGGAGTCTAAAACATCTCGATTACACCACCACAGACCTCAATTCTCCCATTGCAGACGTTAAAGCAGATATATGCCATTTACCTTTTGAAACCAATACTTACGATACCGTCATTTGTAATCATGTTTTAGAACATATCAAAGATGATACAAAAGCTCTTAAAGAGATTTACAGAGTTTTAAAACCTAAAGGAATGGCGATACTTCAAATCCCGCAGGATTTAACCCGAGAAATTACTTTTGAAGATGACTCTATCACGCGTCAAAAAGAAAGAGCTAAAATTTTTGGTCAATATGATCACTTGAGAATTTACGGCCTAGACTTCTTTGATAAGTTGAGATCGATTGGATTTGAAGTCAAAGCAGTTGACCTAACTGCTGAATTAACTGAAAAAGAAATTGACTATTACAGACTACAAAAGGGTGAACTTATTCCCATTGGCTTCAAGCCAGCTTAGAATTCGTCTACTGCATCCTGTAGTGAATCTGAAATAAAAGTTTTTTGAGTACCATCTGATTCAGAATAGATGAATATGACTTCTATATCTTTAACTTGATTCAGATAGGCTTTAGATTTTTGAAAGCCCATGGCCATAAAAGCAGTGGCAAAAGCGTCAGCATCGGTACAATTGGAAGTGATTACTGAAGCAGAAAGAATATCTGTTTTTTGTGACTTCCCAGTCCTCGGATTGATAGTGTGAACATATTTTTTACCAGTCTCTGGGTCTACTCTGTATTTTCTGTAATTGCCTGAGGTTGCTAAAGCTTCGTCTTGTAAGTTGACTCCATAAATTAACTCTCTAGAACCATCTTCCAAAGGCAGTTCGATTCCTATTTTCCATGAACTTTGATTATCTACATTTTGACCTTTAACTCTCACTTCTCCACCAATTTCAACCAAATAATTTTCTGAGCCTTTAGATTCTAGGAATTCTGCAAATACATCAACTGTATACCCTTTAGCTATAGCGTTAAAATCCAGATAAGAGACTTTTGTATCAAAAGTGATATAATTGTCTTCTGTGAGATGAATATGTTCTAAGCCTACAAATTGGAAAAGAGAATCGATTTGAGCTTCTGTTACACTCTCAGAATAGCCTTCTGGTCCAAATCCATAAGCATTAACGAGTAACCCAACACTTGGATCAAAAAATCCATTGGTTTGATTATGGATTGTCTTTGATGTTTTAAAAACAGTTTGAAAATGAGAATCGACCTGAACAGACGCATTACCCGAATTGATTTTAGAAATATCAGAATCCTCTTGATAGGTGCTCATCGAAGTATTGATGACCTGCAAAATAGAGTCGATTTCAGCAGGTCTTACAGTTTCATCAGAAAAATATTTGATAGAATAGGTAGTTCCAAGAGCAGAACCCTTTAAGACCTGTATAGAAGCCACCTCCTTACAGGATGCAATACAAAACAGCAATACTAAAACGAAGTATCTCATTTGATTTCAATTAAACCTGAATAATTAACAACATAATCTTCTTCTGAATCTACGGGCAATTCATAACTGACCGAATTAGCAATTCCAACACCTGCATAAAACGTTTTGGCTTTAAAATTAATGCCATGCTTAGATACTTTTTGCATTAATTCCTCATCGTACAAGACTGGATTTTCAGGATAAGTAATTGCCCTTACCACCACAAAAATCAATTTTTTATCTTTAGTTGCTACAAACTGAGGGTTTTTACCTTTTTTACTATTTACCGCTAAAAACTCATAACCCATTTCTTCTAAATCCTTGCCTACTACGTTCATGGCAAGATTATGAAGTTGTTGTTCATCAAGTAGTCCCATACATTTAGATATAAAAAAACCCAAACAAAATATGTTTGGGTTTGATTTGATCAATTTCAATTATCCTCCAAAGTCATCGAATCTGATGTTCTCATCTGGAATTCCAAAATCTTCACCCATTTTTTGAACAGCTTGGTTCATCAATGGAGGACCACAAAAATATAATTCGATATCTTCTGGATCTTCGTGGTGATTAAGATAATTATCTATTACACATTGGTGAATAAATCCTACAAAACCATCACCTTCTCCTTCCAAACCATCTTTCTCTTTCCAGTTGTCTTCTTCCTGAGGTTCAGACAGTGCAAGGTAGAACTTGAAGTTTGGATAATCTCTTTCTAAGGCTCTAAAGTGTTCGGTATAGAATAATTCACGTTTTGATCTACCACCGTACCAGAATGTAACTTTTCTACCTGTTTTGATAGTTCTGAAAAGATGGTATAAATGAGATCTCATTGGAGCCATACCAGCACCACCACCTACATAAAGCATTTCTGCTTCACTTTCATTGATGAAGAACTCTCCATAAGGTCCAGAAATCGTTACCTTATCTCCTGCCTTACATCCAAATATGTAGGAAGAAGCTACACCAGGATTAACATCCATCCAGTCACCTTTAGCTCTATCAAAAGGAGGTGTTGCAATACGAACATTCAACATGATTCGCTTACCTTCTGCTGGGTAGGAAGCCATAGAGTAAGCTCTCTCTACCGTTTCAGTATTCTTCATAACGAGTGGCCATAATTTAAAATTATCCCACTCGGTTTTAAACTTATCTTTTTCATCTGGATGTTCTTCAGGGTGAGCTGAGATATCCATGTCTTCAAACTTCACTTCACATGGAGGAACTTCAATCTGAATGTAACCTCCAGCTTTATAATCCATATCCTCAGGAATTTCTACAATAAATTCCTTGATGAATGAGGCTACGTTGTAATTAGAAACTACCGTAGCTTCCCATTTTTTAATTCCAAAGACTTCTTCAGGAATTTCAATTTTCATATCTTGTTTCACCTTCACCTGGCAACCAAGTCTCCAGCCTTCAGCAATTTCTTTACGTGTAAAGTGTGGTTCTTCGGTAGGCAAAATAGCTCCTCCACCATCTTTTACGATACATTTACACTGGACACAGGTACCACCACCACCACACGCTGAAGGTAAAAACAATTTATTATCTCCCAACGTACTTAAGAGAGTAGATCCTGAACCAACTTCTAAGTCTTCTTCACCATTAACATTAATCTTGACGGGGCCTGATGGTGATAATTTTGCTTTTGCTGAAAGCAAGATAACAACCAACAATAATATCAAGGTTAAAAATACGGCAACACTCGCTAATATAACTGTCATAATCTTCTGTGTTTATAATTTAATTCCCATGAAACTCATAAATCCAATCGCCATTAAACCTGTAATAATAAAGGTAATTCCAAGTCCTTTTAAAGGTGCAGGAACATTGGAATAAGCAATTTTTTCTCTAATAGCTGCTATGGCTAAAATAGCTAAAAACCAGCCTATACCACTACCTAATCCATATACCGCAGCGCCTTCAATTCCACTAAAATCCTTTTGCTGCATAAATAACGATCCTCCCAAAATAGCACAGTTTACAGCGATAAGTGGAAGAAAAATACCCAAAGATCCATAGAGGGCCGGAGCGAATTTTTCAACTATCATTTCTACCAACTGAACCATAGAAGCGATAACCGCAATAAACATGATAAAACTAAGGAAGCTTAAATCTACATCTGCAAATTCTGGACCTAACCAGGTAAGGGCGCCAGACTGTAATAAATAATTATCTAACAGGTAGTTAACAGGCACTGTAATTAATAAGACAAATATTACAGCAAGACCAAGACCTACAGCTGTTTTGACTGTTTTGGATACTGCCAGATACGAACACATACCCAGGAAGTAAGCAAAAATCATATTTTCTATGAAAATACTTTTAACAAATAAGTTGACTAAATCCATGCTGCTTAATTTTCTTCTATTAATTTTCTATTTCTAGCTCTTTGTACCCATATCAAAACTCCTACAACTATAAGTGCCATAGGAGATAATAGGAAAAAACCATTATCCTGATAGCCTAAAGCATAAAGACCTGTAGATTCTGCAACAGTAACACCTTTATGACCAAGCACCTCGTATCCTAGCAATTTACCAGATCCGAATAATTCTCTAAAAAAGGCAACAACAATAAGGATAAGCCCATAACCAGCGGCATTACCAATACCGTCCAAAAAGGACTTGTACACGCCGTTACCTAAAGCAAATGCTTCCAGTCTACCCATAATAATACAATTGGTAATAATTAAACCAATGAATATGGACAACTGCTTACTCACATCAAAAGCGTAAGCTTTTAAAATTTGGTCTACCAGAATTACCATAGCAGCCACAACAACGAGTTGAACAATAATACGAATTCGGCTAGGTATAGAATTTCTTAGTATAGAAATGATCACATTACTGAACGCCATTACAAAAACAACAGCTAAGGACATCACAATAGCTGGCTTCAGCTGAACTGTAATTGCTAGAGCTGAACAGATCCCTAATACCTGGACAGTAATAGGATTATTATCATCCAGAGGATCTTTTAAAATTTTACGGTTAGCCTTAGATAAGAAATGTTCTTTTTCTTCTGAACTGGATAAGAAAAGCAGCATTTCACTTTTCTTCTTTTCTTCTTCAGTTTGAGGCTTTTGATTTGTTTCTAAGCTCATAATTATCGTGTTACAACTTTAATTTCTTGGCGCTTCTTAAAAAAAGGCAAGTAGTTTTTGAGTCTATTTTCTACCATATTAGTGACTCCATCACAGGTAATAGTTGCCCCAGAGATAGAATCTACTTGATTGTCATCTTTATTATTTCCACCACTGTATCCTTTAACGACATTGACGCCTACTAAATCTCCATTGTCATCGAAGATTTTTTCATCAACAAATCTTTGCTGAAACCAGTCAGTTGTAATTTCAGCTCCTAATCCGGCAGTTTCACCTTTATGGTCAAAAATCACACCTTTAACAGTGTTTGCATCATCTTTTAAAGCAATATACCCCCAGATAGCATCCCAAAGACCGTTACCACGTAATGGAGCTATATAATACTCAGAACCTTCGAAATTAGCTAAATAAATAGGAAAAGTCTGCTCTTCTTCAGGCTTGGCTAACTCTTTCGCTAAGTCAACCTGAAATGCGTTTACATCTGTTTTCACTTCTCCTTTATAATCTAAAGAAATCTGTTCTGTAATGTATTTATTAAAGAGCTCTTCTGCATTTTCTCTATCAGTTTGGATACCAATGGTAGATAGAATACTTTGCATTTTTTCTTTACGAACATTTTCTTTTTGCAAAGGACTTAGAGTTGTAGCAGTAAATGATAGTGTAACTGCTACAATAATAACCATCGCTATTGCAAAAATGAATGTATAGGCGTTACTGTTCTTATTCATAGCTAAGCTGTTTTAACTGTTTTCATTGATAAACGTTTTTGTCTTTTCTTGATGTTACCCTGTATCACGTAATGATCGATTGTTGGGGCAAATACATTAAGAAGTAATATGGCAAGCATTATCCCTTCAGGATATGCTGGATTTAAGGTTCTAATAATTATGGCAATGACACCAATTAAAGCACCGTAAATCCATTTTCCTTTCATGGTTTGTGCTGCACTCACTGGATCAGTCGCCATAAAGACAATTCCAAAAGCAAATCCACCTACAATTAAATGGTTATACCACTCAAAATTTGTCATTCCATTACCTTCTACGCCAAGAGAAGGGAGAGCGTTAAGCAATAAGCCCATGGCTGCAGCTCCGAGAATTCCACTTAAAATTATTCTCCAATCTGCAACTTTGGTCAAAACAAGTAATAAAGCACCAGCTATGATACACAAAACGGAAGTTTCTGCAATGGATCCTGGAATAACACCAGTAAACATTTCTGCAGAGCTGTAAGCTATATCTTTATTGGCTGAAAGCGAACCTAAAATAGTCTCACCTGAAATCGAGTCTACATTGGAAGCTTCACTCACCCATACTTTGTTACCAGACATGTAGGTAGGGTATGCAAAGTAAGCAAATGCTCTAGCTGTAAGGGCTGGGTTTAAAATATTCATTCCAGTACCACCAAAAGCCTCTTTACCGATAAGTACTGCAAATATAACAGACAGTGCTACCATCCATAAAGGAATATCCACTGGCATAATCATAGGTATAAGTAAACCTGTAACGAGGTAACCTTCATTGACCTCATGGCCTCTCATTATGGCAAATGCAAATTCTAGCCCCAATCCTACGGCATAAGATACCACAATCATAGGAACAATTTTATAAGCACCATGCATAAAAGCCTCTAGTATTGCAGGATTTTCACCTAGCTGAGTAAAATGCTGATATCCTGTATTCCACATCCCGAACAAAAGAGCAGGAATTAAAGCTAAAACTACAGTAATCATAGTTCTCTTTAAATCTACCGCATCTCTGATGTGAGCACCTTTTTTGGTCGTATGATCTGGCACAAATAAAAATGTGTCTAACGCATTAATAGCCGGACGATACTTTTCGAGCTTATTACCTGGCTCAAAAGGCTCTTTAATTTGATCAATCTTCTGTCTAATCCAATTCATAATCTATAATATAAATTTATCCTACTTCTGTTATCATAATATCTAAACCATTTCGAATGATTTCCTGAGCTTCAATTTTTGACGTATTGGTATAGTCTATTAGAGCGAAATCTTCTGGAGCAACTTCATAAATACCCAAATTTTCCATTTTTTCGATATCTCCTGCCATACAGGCTTTTATCAACTGCATGGGCATTATATCTAAAGGCATCACTTCTTCCATCTCTCCAGTTACAACAAGAGCGCGTTCCTCTCCATTTAGATTGGTATTCACTTCATATTTTTTATTAGGAAATAACCAAGAAAGTGACGTTTTTGAAGCCGAATGAATGTTATTATCTTTAAAAGGAATCCATCCAAACATTCTATATTCATTTCCTTCTGGAATGACAGTTAAAGTGTTGGCGAAATAATTTAAATAACCTTCGCTTCCTACTTTTTCTCCTGTCAATACGTCACCGCTTATAATTCTCGAATTATCCTCATAATCTCCGTTGAGCAATGATGAAACCTCTGCTCCAATGATGGTTTTAAAATATTTTCTATTTTTTGCTGCAGATCCCGTTACAACAACGGTTCTTTCAGCATTAAACTTACCAGTATTAAGCTGCTCACCAATAATTGCAACGTCTTCAGGATTGATGGTCCATACTTTCTCGCCTCTATTCATAGGCTCAGTTTCATGGATCAAGGTACCAACATTACCTGCTGGATGAGGTCCTGATATATTCAATATTTCAACGTTTTCTATTTCTTTCAAAAAGCTTGCAGACTGGCTATCAACACCTAAATACACTTTTCCACCAGTAAGTTTTGTCAAAGCATTAATACCGGTTTGAAAATTTTCGACCTTATCTCTAAGGATTACTTCAAAAGAAGCTGATAAAGGAGCTGTGTTGAAAGCAGATATATAGATAGCCTTAGGCGTGTCATCTGCGCAAGCAGGGACGTTGTATGGTCTCTGGTTGAGAAAAACACCTAAACCGGTAGAAAACAACCTATGCTTAACTTCAGCAGAATCTACCTTCAAAGGGTCCATCACCCCAAAATCTTTGTATTCAATTTCTGAATCTGCTTCTATAACAACTTCTAAAATTTTTCTTTTGGCTCCTCTTTTGATCTCCTTCAAAGTTCCACTCACAGGTGAAACCACTCTGGTTTTATCAGAATATTTGGAAAAGAAAACTTCTTCGCCAGCTTTTATTTTAGCGCCTTCTTTAATCACCATTTTAGGGACTAATGAATGAAAATTTGATGGTCTTAAAGCAAAAGTCTTAGATTGCTTAGCTTGCTCTATTGAATTTTCAGGCTCACCTTTCAAGTTGAGCTTTAAACCCTTTTTAATTTTGACATCTATAGGCATTTGAAAAAGTTTATTTTTGGTTTGCAAATTTAATAATTAAACTTACATTCTTAAAGCAAACAATTCTTATAGTTCTATTATTTATAAACAATCTAAATAACAAATGATACATACAAAAATAGGTCTAAAACTCATCAAAACAAAGCTTTTCAAATGTCTTTTAGTTAGTTTTATATATTCTTCAATGCTAAGCCAGCAGGTCTATGAGACTTTGCCTCCAGAATTTATCAAAACCATAGAGTTTTATGGCTCAAACAGTGAATTTAGCGGGACTCCCATCATTCCTATAGGCGGTTCATTAGAGCTAAAATTTGACGATATTACAGCGTCAGAGAGTGACTATTATTATGAGATTGAACATTTTAATTTTGATTGGACCCCTTCTAGTCTGGCCAAAAATGAATACTTAGAAGGTTTCGATAATATACGTTTGTTTGATTTCAGTAATTCTTTTACAACTTTACAGCCTTATACTCACCACGAACTTCAACTTCCCAACCAAAATACGAGGAGTTTTAAGGTGAGTGGAAATTATTTGCTAAAAATTTTCAACCAAGATCAACAACTTTTATTTTCCAGAAAATTTATCGTTTATGAAAATCTTGTTGATGTACAGGTCACATTGCGCAGAACAAGAGATTTGCAAACCATTGAAGAAAAACAAGTTGTGAACTTTGAGATCGGTCGTAAGGATTTCATTTTTAGAAATCCCGAACAAACAGTCAACACAGTGGTGATACAAAACAACGATTTCAATACTGCCATCTATGACTTAAAACCACAATTTACTCAAGGTAACACCTTGATTTACAGATACGATCAAGAGGCCTCCTTTTGGGGCGGTAATGAGTATTTAAATTTTGACAATAGAGATATTCGCCAAGGTACCTTAAGAATCCAGAGAGTTGAACTTGATGAGCTCTACAATTCATACTTATATCCAAATTTTATAAGAGATGGCAGAGAATATGTGTTCAACCCAGATATCAACGGAGCATTTAGAATAAATTCGCTGCAGGGAGAAGACGATGACATCGAATCTGAGTATGCTAAGGTCCACTTTTCACTTCAAAATTATAAGGATCTAAACGGCGGAGAGATTCATCTTTATGGCAGATTCAATAACTATGTACTAGACGATACTACATTGATGAAACCTAGTGAAAAAGAAGCTAATCTCCTCACCAATGAGCTACTCTTAAAGCAAGGCTTTTATAATTATAAGTACGTTTATTTAAATAGCAATGGAGAATTTGACGAAGGCTTTATCAGCGGAGATCATGATATTACCGAGAATGATTATCAAATACTTGTATACTACAGAGATATTGGAGCTAGATACGATAGAGTCATCGGTACAGGCTTTGGAAACAGTGAAAATATTATCAATTAAGTATTCTTAACAGGTATTAATAAAAGCTTATCATGCACAACTTTTATAATGTTATATAAGCATTATATTTACAATTAATAATAAAAATTTAAAATCAACATTATGGGTAAAGGATATTTTCAAGTGCCATCTGCAATAAATGAGCCTACAAAATCATATGCACCTGGTACTCCAGAAAGAGAATCTATTCAAAACATGTATAAGAAATTATACAATCAAAAGGTGGAAATACCGCTTTATATTGGAGGAGAGGAGATCAAATCTGGACATACTAAAAGCATCAGACCTCCACACGACCACCAACATGAAGTAGGCATTTATCACAATGCTGAAGAAAAACACGTTGATCAAGCCATTGATACGGCATTAGAAGCCAGAAAGGAATGGGCAAAGTTACCTTGGGAACAAAGAGCAGCTGTATTCTTAAAAGCAGCAGATCTTATCGCAGGACCTTACAGAGATAAGATGAATGCAACAACCATGATTGGTCAGTCTAAAACGGTATTTCAAGCTGAAATTGATTCTGCTTGTGAAATCTGTGATTTCCTAAGATTCAATGTGGAATACATGACTGAAATTTACAGAGAGCAACCAGAATCTGCTGATAATGAATGGAACAGAGTTGAACACAGACCGCTGGAAGGTTTTGTATACGCTATTACTCCATTTAATTTTACGGCCATTGCTGGTAATCTACCTTCAAGTGCTGCTTTGATGGGGAACGTAGCGGTTTGGAAGCCTAGTGATAGCCAAATGCTATCTGCTCAGGTCATTATGGAAGTCTTTAAGGAAGCTGGTTTACCTGATGGAGTCATCAATATGATCGTTGGAGATCCTGCTATGATTACTGATAAAGTTTTATCTAGAAAAGAATTTGCAGGAGTACATTTTACAGGAAGTACAAATGTATTCAAAGGAATTTGGGCAAAAATCGGTGAAAATATTCATACTTATAACACTTATCCTAGAATCGTAGGAGAAACTGGTGGTAAGGATTTCATTATGGCGCATAAATCTGCAAATGTAGATGTTGTAGCAACTGCCTTACTTAGAGGTGCGTTTGAGTTTCAAGGTCAAAAATGTAGTGCAGCCTCCAGATCTTATGTATCCAGTAGCCTTTGGCCAAGTGTCAAAGAGAAGTTGGTAAATGACGTAAAATCCATTAAAATGGGCCCAACTGGAGATTTAAGCAATTTCATGGGTGCAGTGATTCACGAACAATCATTTGACAAATTGTCTGAGTACATCGAGCGCGCTAAGCAAAGCGATGAAGCTGAAATTATAGTTGGTGGTAATTGCGATAAGTCTAAAGGTTATTTCGTAGAACCAACGGTTATTGTTACTACAAATCCTAAATATGAAACTATGGTTGAAGAATTGTTTGGACCAGTTCTGACGCTTTATGTTTATGATGATGATAAGTATGAAGAAACTCTTCACCTTGTAGATAACACAAGTGAATACGGATTAACTGGTGCAATAATTTCTACAGACCGTTATGCTGTTACACTAGCAACTGATATACTTCAGAATTCTGCTGGTAACTTCTACATCAATGATAAATGTACTGGAGCCGTTGTAGGACGACAGCCATTTGGAGGTGCCAGAAACAGCGGTACGAATGATAAAGCTGGGTCAAAATTAAACCTATTGAGATGGACCTCGCCAAGGTTGATAAAAGAAACCTTTGTTCCAGCAAAAGATTATAAATACCCACACATGGGATAAGTTGATCCCTAAACAAATAAAAGCCCTTAATTTCAAAATTAAGGGCTTTTTTGTTCACCCCCTATACTTCATAGCGAGATATACAACTTTTTTAGTTTTGAAAAATTCCTCCTCAAAGAGGCTAGAGAGGTCATAAATTTTTACGGTTTTATAGGGCTTGAGCTCCTCAGATAAATCGCCACCTTTTAAGTAGAGGATTCCATTTTTTAAATCATGCTTAGACTCTTTGGCTATTTTACCTTTCACCCATTGCACAAAGCTAGGCATAACCGCCACTGCTCTACTTACAATAAAGTCGAACTCACCAGAAATATTTTCGACCCTATCATTTATAGCTTTCACGTTTTTAAGGTCAAGCGCATCGATAACCTCTTCTACTACTTTTATTTTTTTCCCGATACTGTCCACCAGGGTAAACTGCGTCTCGGGGTACATAATAGCGAGAGGTATTCCAGGAAATCCACCGCCTGTACCAACATCCAATATGTGAGATCCAGGCAAAAATGGTTGAATTTTTGCGATCCCAAGACTATGTAAGACGTGCCTTACATAAATCTCATCTATATCTTTTCTAGAGACGACGTTAATTTTTTGATTCCAATCTTTGTAGACATGAGCAATCTGCTCAAATTGTCTTATTTGAAGTTCAGTCAGATTAGGAAAATGATGTTTTATGAGTTCCAAAACTTATTTTTTTGACAAAAATAGAGCTTCTTAGTCATACAAAAGTGATACAGATTGAGGAATATAGTTTTGTATACTGAAGATGTTTAAGAAGGATTCTATGATAAAACAAGCACAATTGGGAATTGTCCAAAGGCTTGGTATGCATAAATTTTTATATTTGTCTTTATTAAATAGTAAAGATGACAAATCCTTCAATTAAATTCTCAAGAAAAGATCCTCAAAAGTTTTTTAAAACCTTAAATAAGAGAGTCAATACGTATTTTAACGAAAACAACATCAAGAAAACTGGAAACTGGAAGCTGCACTTAAAAACAATAGTCATGTTTAGTCTGTTTCTTGCTCCCTACTTCCTGATTCTATTTTTAGACATTTCAGATTGGTGGAAACTTCTCTTTACTGTCTTGATGGGCGCTGGTATGGCTGGTGTTGGTATGAATGTGATGCACGATGGTAACCATGGTACCTATTCAAAGAAAAAATGGGTCAATAAATTCATGGGAAGCTCCATCTATATTCTGGCAGGAAATGTTTATAATTGGCAAGTGCAGCATAATGTTCTTCACCATACCTATACCAATATACACGGCCATGACGAGGATATAGACGCCGGAGGGATTATTCGATTTTCAAAACACGCCAAATGGAAGCGTTTTCATAAATTTCAGCACATCTATTCCGTCTTTCTTTATGGGCTGCTAACTTTTAACTGGGCTATTACCTCAGACTTTAAGCAAACCAGACGTTATTTAAAAAGGCAATTATCTTACGGTAAAATGCCAGCGAAATGGAAGCAATGGAGCATGCTTGGGATAACAAAGTTTTTATATTTATCCATTTGGATATTAATACCTATATTAATTGGTATTGTTTGGTGGAAAGTCCTGCTTGGCTTTTTTATCATGCACTATACAGCAGGATTGATCTTAAGCATCATTTTTCAATTGGCACATATGGTAGAAAATAATGACATGCCAATGCCCAATGAAGTTGGAGAAATGAAAAACACCTGGGCCATTCACCAGTTATTTACCACGACTAATTTTGCGACCAATAACAAAATCATCAACTGGTTCAGCGGAGGATTAAATCATCAGGTAGAGCATCATATTTTCCCAAATATCAGTCATATCCATTACGATAAGATTAGTAAAATAGTCAAAGAGACTGCATTGGAATTCAACCTTCCTTATAATGAATATAAATCAACCCGAGAAGCTATACGTTCTCACTTCAGACATTTAAGAATGCTTGGAAGCAAGCCACAATTATCTTAACCCATTATTTATGATCCAACTTTCTGATAAAATTCAAAAACTTGAAACGTCAGCCACATTAGCTATGGCTGCTAAAGCCAGAGAGCTAAAAGCCCAAGGAAAAGATATCATTGGATTAAGTCTGGGTGAGCCAGATTTTAATACACCAGACTTCATAAAAGAGGCTGCAGTTCAAGCCATAAACGATAACTATAATTCATACACTCCTGTTGATGGCTATGAGGATCTAAAAAAAGCCATTCAAACCAAGTTTAAGAGAGATAACCATCTGGATTATGATTTGAATCAGATTGTTGTATCTACGGGTGCTAAACAATCTTTATATAATATCGCTTCGGTCCTATTGAATCCTGGAGATGAAGTTATCTTACCTTGTCCGTATTGGGTCAGTTATAGCGATATAGTCAAATTGAATGAAGGAGTTCCGGTAGAAGTTGAAACCGATATTGATCAGGATTTTAAGATGACACCTGAACAGCTTAAATCAGCCATTACTCCAAAGACTAAAATGCTTTGGTACAGCTCTCCTTGTAACCCAAGTGGGTCTGTCTATACTGAAGAAGAATTAAGAGGACTTGCAGATGTTTTAAAGGACTATCCTGAGATCATAGTGGTAAGTGATGAGATCTATGAGCATATCAATTTTGGTAATAGCAAATTTTCGATGGCTCAAATTCCAGACATGTTCAACAGAACAGTCACCGTCAACGGAGTGTCAAAGGCATTCGCCATGACGGGTTGGAGAATAGGCTACATTGGTGCACCCCAGCATATTGCAAACGCTTGCAAAAAATTACAGGGCCAGGTCACCAGTGGCGCCAATTGTATTGCTCAACGTGCGGTTATTACAGCTTTGGAGGCAACATCAGATAAGATTCAATTTATGATCGATAAATTTCAATCCAGACGTAAGTTGATTTTGGATTTAATTGAATCTATGCCTGGATTTGAATGTAACGAGCCCAAAGGTGCCTTTTATGTGTTTCCTAATGTCTCCGCCTTTTTTGGTAAGACCTATGGAGGTAAAAAAATAGAAAATGCAACCGATTTTTCAATGTTTTTACTGGAAGTGGCCAATGTCGCTACTGTAACTGGAGAAGCCTTTGGTAATCCTAACTGTATAAGAATTTCTTATGCAGCAAGTGAAGACAACATCAAGGAAGCCATGAATAGAATCAGTAAATCCTTGAGTTAACTTTTTTCATCAGAGAGAGGTTTATGTTCTCCACCTTGATAGACAATTCTTCTTGGGAGATGCATTTCAATATTATTTTCATCCAAAGCTTTCTTTACAGCTTCTAATTGCTCCCAGTATGTGGGCCAATACAATGTAGATTCTACCCAGGATCTTGCTGTAATCTGAAGCTCAGAGTCACCGATGTGATCTAGCCATACATCTGGCTCAGGAGTAGATACAATATTTGGATTTACTTTCATGGCCTCTACTAGTATTGGTCTTATAGCCTCTACAGTTTCACTTAATGGAAATTTTAAACTCAGATCTACTCGTCTAATAGGATTCATCGTTCGGTTATCTACGTCACTATTGGCTACATTCCCGTTTGGCATTGTAATTATTCTTCCGTCGAATGTTTCAATTCGCGTATACAGAATATCGATCTTGATGACGTACCCTAAATTGGTATTGACCTGAATCAAATCTCCTACCTTAAAAGGTTTAAATACCAATATCAATACACCGCCCGCAAAATTGGCTAAACTTCCTTGTAAAGCGAGACCTACTGCAATACCAGCAGCTCCAAAAATAGCTAAAAACGAAGTTGCCTTTACTCCAAGAAGAGATCCAACCAAAGTAAATAACAGCCCGTAAAGAACAAAAACAGACAAGCTTTCTACAAAGGTCTTGAGGGATAACTCTACCTTAGATTTTCTTAAGGTTGCTTTCAATAGCCTCATCAACAGCCTAATAACTATTACACCAATGATAATACTTATCAAAGCGTAAAGTAATTTGGGTCCTATATATTTCAAGAGGTCCAATACATATGCTTTGATGGTTTCTATAAAAGTCGTGTCCACAGGGATTATATATGAGTTCAGGTACAATTTAAGAATTAGATCGCATACGCTGATAAAATTTGATAGGTAATCGAATTGTTAAAATATTGACTTACAATTCTTAATCCTTAGAAGTAAGAGTATCACCTTAATTAACTTTAAGATAAAAATGAATACTTTAACGATCAACTCCATAGAAAAAATAACGCCAGATGTGCTTCAAATCCGAACCTCTAAGCCGTCAGACTTAGACTTTAAACCGGGGCAAGCCACAGAACTCTTTATCAATAAAGAGGAATGGAAAGAAGAAGGCAGACCGTTTACCTTCACGAGTTTACCAGAGGATGAGCACCTTGAGTTCGTCATCAAAACCTATCCAGATCACAACGGTGTTACCGAAAAATTACTGGACTTGAAAGAAGGTGACCAGTTTTTACAAACCGATGTTTTTGGAAACATTTATTTTAGAGAAGAAGGTACCTTTATAGCCGGTGGTGCTGGCCTTACTCCATTAATCGCTATTTTAAGAAACCGTCATAAACACGGCGATCATAATGAGAACAATAAATTAATCTTTGCTAATAAATCAAAAGAAGACATCATCCTTAAAGAAGAATTAGAACAGATGCTAGGGTCAAACTTTATCAATATTTTATCCGATGAGGAAACGGAGCAGTATGCTCACGGCCATATTGATCAGAATTTCCTAAAAAATCATATCTTTAATTTGCAACAAAAGTTTTATGTCTGCGGTCCAGAGCCTATGATAGATAGCGTTGTGAAAGATCTAAAAGGTATAGGCGTAGATGAAAAAAATATTATCGTAGAAGAATAATAATTTATAATACATGATCAAAAAGCCTCACTTGAATGAGGCTTTTTGTATTTGCAAGCAAGATATTTGCAAATTTTTGTATTTTTAAATAAATATTTTATGATGTCAGAATTTCTAACCTTTTTTGAAGAAATGCCCATCTGGATGAAATTAGCTTGGGTAGTTAGTGTATTGACTGTGTTTTGGATTTTAGAAGGGTATTATTCATTAATCTTTCTGAAATACAAAAAGGCCAGACACGCAGGAGTAAATTTTATTTTTCTTTTATTCACGATGATCATAAATGTCGGCTTTGGGGCACTTACCCTAGGTGTATTTTACTGGATCGAGGCCACTCAGTTTGGGCTATTAAATTATATTGAATTGCCTGTAGCTATAGAATTATTACTAGCCTTGCTGGTGTTGGATTTTATCGCTCAATACGGCGTGCACTTCTTGTTGCACAAAGTCAAGTGGATGTGGCGGCTTCATATCATTCATCACAGTGATACCAAAGTAGACGTAACCACAGGCACAAGACATCACCCTTTGGACTTTACCGTTAGGGAGACTTTTGCCTTAATAGCGGTAATAATTATGGGAATGCCAATATCCTATTATCTGTTTTATCGCATTTTAAGTGTCTTTTTTACCTATTTCACCCATGCCAACATCAACCTCGGGAAAATCGATAAGTACTTGAGTTATGTGTTTGTTACCCCAATCATGCATAAATTCCATCACCACAGAGACTTACCCTGGACAGACACCAACTATGGAAACATGTTTTCCATTTGGGATAGACTTTTTGGAACCTACCTTTACGAGGATCAGAACAAAATACAATATGGCTTAGATATCGTAGAAGATTCTAAAGATGAAGATGTCTGGTTTCAATTAAAAATTCCATTTAACCGCAACATCAAAACCAAATAATCTATAGGTTTAAAATCGTGAGAATCACTTTCCTAAAATTGAATATTTTGGGGCATAACCAGGCTATCCCTTCAAGTCCGCAAAACAAAAGCAAATCATTAGCTCATCAAAAGAGCTTCTTTTAGTCGCTTTTTGATTTCACATGATCTAGCATTTTGTTTTTTGCGTGCTTTTCGTTCTATCCTTATGCCACACTCACGTAGATACTCTTAAAACAACGCAACTTACTCATCAAGTTTGACGTGGTAACAGGATAAGACCATAAGCTCAAAGGTTTAGAATCGATAAGTAATAATAATAGCCTTATAATCAAATGACCAATCAAAGCGTGTCTTCTTTCGCATGATGTCTCAATCTGCAACTAATACTTCAATAACTCCTGGATTTTTTCTTTTACCTTTTCTGTACTTGGAATCATGGTTTCCTCCAATATTGAATTCAGAGGAATGGCTGGCATATTTTCTGAACCAATTGTCATTACAGGAGCGTCCAGGTATTGAAAACAGTGTTCCTGAATCTTTCCACTAAGTGCCCTAGCAAATGTATTATCTGAAGGCTCTTCAGTAACAACAAGACACTTCTTGCATTTTTTAACAGATTTCATTACAGTCTCTTCATCCAATGGATGAAGCGTTCTCAAATCCACAACTTCGATCTGATCCTGTAAACCTAATTCCCCAGAAGCATTCATCGCCCAGTGCACACCCATACCGTAGGTGATGATACTGAGTGTTTCTTCGTCATCCTGAGGCCAGATTTCCTGTAAGACCCAAGCTTTTCCGAAAGGCAGAACATAATCCTCTGCAGGCTCAATGCTAGTGGCTCCTTTGGTTCCTAGAACTTTACTCCAGTACAAACCTTTATGCTCAAAAATAACCACAGGATTGGGATCATGATAGGCGGCTTTCATCAGCCCTTTGAGGTCTGCTCCATTACTAGGGTAGGCAATTTTAAGCCCGCGAATATTGGATACTACACTCTCTACTGAAGAAGAATGGTAAGGACCTCCGCTACCATAAGCGCCAATAGGCACGCGCAGAATCATAGACACTGGCCATTTGCCGTTGGATAAATAACAGCTTCGACTGACTTCTGTAAACAACTGGTTGAGACCTGGCCAGATATAATCAGCAAACTGAACCTCAACAATAGGCTTAAGACCCACAGCAGACATTCCTACAGTGGAACCCACAATAAACGCTTCCTGAATAGGCGTATTAAACACCCGATGATCCCCAAATTTTTGTGCTAAGGTCGCTGCCTCTCTAAACACTCCACCTAATCGTCCTCCTACATCCTGTCCGTAAAGCAGACATTCTTTATTCTTAGTCATCAACTCTTCGATCGCAAAAAGAGCGCAATCTACCATCACTACCTTTTCTGCGCCTTGAGGTGATCGCTCACCCTTTTCTTCAGTGATAGGCGTTGGGGCAAAATCGTGCGTGAACAAATCCTCAGGCTTAGGATCTTCTGCCTGAAGGGCTTCCTGGTATTCTTTAGCAACAACTGCTTTTGCTGCTTTTTCTATCGCTTCGAGCTCGTCTTCTGTAAAATCATTGTCCAACAGTTGTTGCTTTAATATGGGATACGGATCTCTCGTCTTTGACTCTTCCAAATCATCTCTATAAAACTCCATACGGACACCAGAGGTATGGTGATTGAGCAATGGGCACTTAGCATGAACCAAAAAAGGCCTTCGTTCCTTTCTGACGGTCTCTAACACTTTTTCAAATTCAGTGTAAGACTCTATAAAATCAGTACCATCAATGCTTATAGCCTCTAGACCATTAAATCCTCTGGCATATTCAAAAGCATCCTGAGCTCTGGTTTCTTCAGCATTAGCAGAAATATCCCAACCATTATCCTGAACTAAGTAAACGATAGGTAATTGTTTTAACGCCGCCATCTGTAAGGCTTCTGCAATTTCTCCTTCAGTAACTGAGGCATCGCCAAGAGAGCAAACCACTACTGGAGATTCTTTATTTATATCGAAACCAGACTTTTTATGCTCTTTATAAGAGAAACCTAAAGCTGCGCCTGTAGCAGGAATGGCCTGCATTCCGGTTGCAGAACTCTGGTGTGGTATTTTAGGCTTGTCCTCATCCTTGAGGCTTGGATGCGAATAGTAAGTCCTCCCTGCAGAAAACGGATCATCCTTTTTGGCCAATAGCTGAAGCATCAAATCTTTAGGTTGCATGCCAATAGCCAACAAAATAGAGTCATCTCTATAATAGGGATAGACATAATCCTGAGGTTTTAATTGCATTCCTACTGCGGTCTGAATCACCTCATGACCACGAGATGTGGCGTGTACGTATTTGGAAACCACTTTAAAATTATCTTCATACAGCTCAGCCAGAGCTTTAGCAGTAATTAAATTAGTGAAGGCTTTTTTGAATATATCTTTTGAAATCATAGTTAGTTTTAATATTAATTTTGAATTATTAATTTTTAATTCATGAATTGGACCTTGAGGTTTTGATAATCGAAGTTAAGAGACGAATCATTTCTTCGCAATTTTCAACATCAGTTTTGAGATCTATTTTAACGACTTGACTTTTATCAAGGAGTTGAAGCCAATAAAGTGTTTCTCTTGCCTCTTTTGAAGCTAAAGTCAACTTATGAATAAAATCTGCTCGACTGTATGCTGCCTCTGATTCAGCTATATTTGCTCCAATACTAGTTCCAGACCTAAAAAGTTGTTTTGATAATACAAATTCCTTTTGCAGCTTGAGCTGTTTATACAACTCGATAATTTTTAAAGAGAACTCAAAACTTTTATCCTTTACTATGTTCTGCTTCATGATCTGTATTTACTTCAATTCAAAATTGAAAATTATGAATTAATAATTTTCAAGGTAATCCGCAATTCTTCTTAAAAAACTACCTGCTAAATATCCATCAACAATACGATGATCGAAAGAAAGCGAAAGATACATCATAGGTCTAATTTCAATTTTATCTCCATCCTCGTATTCTATGACCTCTGCTCTTTTTTTGATGATACCTGTAGCCAAAATAGCAGCCTCAGGCTGATTGATAATTGGCGTCCCCATCAAACTCCCAAAGGTCCCCACATTAGATATGGTAAAGGTGCTGCCTTTGGTCTCATCGCTGCTGAGTTGGTTGTCCCTAGCCTTAGCGACGAGAGCATTTACTTCTCCGGCCAATTCTTTTAAGTCTTTTTGATCTGCATTTCTTACTACCGGTACAATTAAGTTACCGCTTGGTAAAGCAGTGGCCATTCCAATATTAATATCTTCTTTAACGATGATTTGCTTACCGTCCAAAGATGAATTGATCATGGGAAAATCCCGAATGGCCTTGGTCACTGCCTGAATAAACAGAGGCGTAAAAGTCAGTTTCTCACCTGTCTCTTCTTTGAATTGACTCTTATTTTCATTTCTCCAATTGACTAGGTTAGTCATATCAGCTTCCACATAAGCCGTAACATGTGGAGAGGTATGCTTGGAAAACACCATATGATCTGCAATCATTTGGCGCATTCTGTCCATCTCCACAATTTCACCTTTGCCTTTGTCAAATTTTAAATCAGGTACTTGAAAACCAGAAGGCGTGTTCACCTGTTCAGGCTGGGCAAACTGTGCTGGCCTACCCTCTTCGATATATCTAAACACGTCAGATTTTTTAAGTCTATCTTGAGCTCCAGTCGCCGGTATTCTAGCCAACTCTTCATAACTGATATGGTAGTCTTTGGCTATTTTCTCAACCAGAGGCGAGTAAAAGTGATTGTCTCTTGAACTTGGCTTCCAGGCTTTATTTGATGGTGCAGAAGGTTTTTTGGGTTGTGGTTTAGAAGGTTGAGGAGTAGGTGATTGTTGAGCTGATTCTTTTTTACTGTTATCAGCTGTAGTCTTTGTCTTTTCTGATGAAGGTTCTGCAGCATTTGATGCTTCGATAATAGCTATAACTTCGCCCACTTTTACGACATCATTAGCTTCAAATTTGATTTCTTTTAAAGTTCCAGCAGAAGGTGCTGGCACCTCATTATCAACTTTATCAGTTCCCACTTCAACCAAAATATCTCCTTCCTGAAAGCTGTCTCCAACATTGACCACCCAATTCAGGATAGTCCCTTCCGAAATACTTTCTCCCATCTTTGGAAGTTTAAATTCTGTGGTTGTATTACTCATAGTTTTTTGATTCTAACTTCTAATTTGGATCCTATCTATTTCAATTATTTACTGCTCTTAAATTCCTGCAATGTTTTATAAAAATTTTCCTGCTCAGGCCTGTTTTTTGGTACTTCTCTTAAGGGTTCCACAGCTTCCAGACTCTTATGGCAGTCTGTGGGTAACTTCTGATATAGTCGAGTCCCAGCTGTTTTCCAGGCGATCATGTCATCTGATACTTCTTTGATGATTTTAGCCGGATTTCCTACGACCAAGCTTCGTTTTGGAATCTTCGTTTCAGCTTTTACAAAGGCCAAAGCACCAATAATGGACTCTGAACCAATTTCAGCATCATCCATAATTACGGCATTCATACCTATCAAACAGTTTTCTCCAAGGTTTGCCCCGTGAATTATAGCTCCGTGTCCAACATGTGCTCCTTCCTTAAGTCGTATACTTTTACCAGGAAACATATGAATGGTACAATTCTCCTGCACATTGACGCCATCCTCCAGGATGATCTCCCCCCAGTCACCACGTATAGCAGCCCCGGGTCCAATGTAACAATCTTTGCCAATAATCACATTACCAGTCACTGCGGCTTGAGGGTGAACAAAGCTGGAAGGGTGGATTACTGGTATAAACTTATTAAAAGAATAGATTGCCATTTGGGATTGAATTGATAATTAATAGTTTAGAGGATAGACATTAGTTGGTAGTGAGTAGTATGTAAACATGGTTAATTCTTTTTATTTTCTAAATGTTTCATCAGGGCAGATAGCATTTTATTGATTTCAACGAGAAAGCCTCTATTAATTTCAAACTCATCAAAAGAAATATAATTTCTGCTATGAGCTTTTGTAGTTGCTGAAACACACTCTCTTGAACTATCTCTTGCAATTCTGAGATAATTTAAAAAGGCTGCATCAGTGCTCCCAGATCCTCCCGCAATATTAAAGGCGATGGAATCAGCTGCACGAGCAAATTGGGATGAGAGTCTGTAATCTTCAATTTTCGGAAAATCTTTTATCTGCTCATGTACAATTTCACCAAACTCCATTGCCTTTTGATAAACTTTTAAATCCTCAAAATTGAAATGATATTGACTTTTCATACAATTATCAGTTTAGAACTTAATAATTAACTCTACCAGCTACTAACTGATGACCATCCTCTTTTACTTAAACCTCTTTAACTTCTCTTTGGTAAAAGAACTCAAAACTAATTTCCCACTTATTTTAGCACGTTCTTGCAACAGATCATCCCAGTCTTCTGTCCCTCTCCAGAACATTTGCTTCATATGCTTAACAGCGTCTGGATTGTACTCACATAAATTTTTTGCAAACTCTGAAACAGCAATATCCAAATCTTCTGTCGTATCGTAAACGCTGGCAAACAAACCTTTGTCTTTTGCCCATTCCGCTGTATAAAAGCTATTAGCATCTATCGCAATCTGGGACATCCCACTAACGCCTAATTTACGCTCTACTGCAGGACCGACCACAAATGGACCAATGCCAAGATTCAATTCACTAAGCTTTATGGAGGCAAATTTGGTAGCCATACAATAATCCATAGAGGAGGCTAGACCTACTCCACCGCCAACGGTTTTACCCTGCACTCTACCAATGATGAATTTTGGGCATTTACGCATAGCGTTAATCACATTGGCGAAGCCACTGAAAAACTGCTCTCCCGTTTTTTCATCCTCGATAGAAATCAACTCCTTAAAACTGGCGCCCGCACAAAACGTTCGGTCACCTCCTGACTTTAAAATAATAACCAGTACCTCATCATTATTCCCAACTTCTGTGATGGTATCTGCTAATTGAGCCAGTATATCACTTGGTAGTGAATTGTGAGCAGGATGAAAAAATTCTATGATGGCAATTTTGTCTTGTATGTCTTTTTTAACGTAGGGTTTCGTCATGATTTATAGTTTTCTCAATCGTTTTCGAATTGTCTTCAAAACTAATGATTGTTCGTATGCTTTACAATTGGTTTAGCTATAGTTTATATTATATCAATCCAAACTGTTCAAAATGATGATTGAAGTGTTTTCTATTTAAAAGTTTCCATTCGAAAGCAGTGAGCTCTCCAAATACTGCATTTTTGGTCGTTGCCTCTGGATGCTCTCTAAAGAAAGTTTCATAAGCTTCAAAAGCTTCAAGCAGAGCCTTCTTTGCCTCTTCAATATTCTCATGATTAAGCCCCTCTAATTCATCTTCCTTAATCAAAGGAAACTTATAGCCTCGGGGCATTTTTTCATAAGTATAAAGGGTGTCCTGAACCTTTTCCAAATGTTCTTCAGGAGTGACCACTTCAAAATCAGAAATTTCTCCAGTGGCAATGCGAAGCGTCATTTCCAAATGCTCGAGCATGTGCTGAGGAGTCATTTTTCCCCATTTAGCTTTATCCTCTGCTGAGAGTGATTTTAATTTGTTTTCAATAAACCCTTTATCAATTTCATGGAAAGTCTCCTGCTTTTTCTGAACCATAGTCAATATCGTGGCTATAGCCACCAACTTATCTTCTTCCTCCACGGCTTCAACATCAAAGACCTCAACATACCACTTTACAATGCCACTAGGCAATTCTTTTCCTTTGGGGTCTCGATCCACTTTTTCTTTACAGGTCAAACGCACATTAATCGTATCGTTATGATAAAGAGGGCGTAAGAATCTAATTTCTTCTAAACCGTAATTTGCAGCCACTGGCCCTTTATTGGGATAAACAAATAATCCAGCAGCAGCCGAAATGATAAAATAACCATGAGCGGTACGCTGTTCAAAGATGCTGCCTTCCAAAGACGTGATATCGGTATGCGCATAAAAATGATCCCAGGTGAGATTCCCGAAGTTGATGATATCAGTGTCAGTTAACGTACGGTTATGGGTTTTGAGAGACATTCCTGGCTGAATATCCTCCCAATGATAAGCAAAGGGATGTTTTTCAGCCTGTTTATACTCAGCTTTAGGCTGATAAATACCTGTGATTTCAGTTAGTGTCGTAGGACTGCCCTGGATAGCGCAACGCTGCATAAAATGCTTGATTCCGCGTTTTCCTCCCATTTCTTCACCACCTCCAGCTCGACCGGGACCTCCGTGAACCAGGTTGGGTAAGGGTGCTCCATGACCAGTACTTTGTTTGGCCGATTCTCTATTAATGGACATAATTCTTCCGTGGTGGGAAGCCGCCTGAATGGTATAGTCGCGTGCAATAGTATTATCATTGGTAAAAATAGAACTGACCAACGAGCCTTTTCCTTTTTTAGAAAGCTGAATTGCTTCTTCCAACGTGTTGTAAGGCATAAGTGTACTTACAGGCCCAAAGGCTTCAGTGACGTGGGCAGCTTCATTTTTGAAGGGTTGATCTTCTCTCATCAAAATAGGCTTGATGAAGGCTCCTTTTTCAAAATCGGCGTTAATGGTCTCAACCGAATCAAAATCTCCGTAGACTATTTTAGCTGTTTTAGAAATCTCATTGACTGCGTTTTTTACGGCTTCAACTTGTTTTTTGTCGATTAAGCTTCCCATCCTCACCTCTTTCAATCTAGGGTCACCCAAAGTAATTTTATCTAAAGCTTTGCCTAAGGCAATCTGAACGTCTTCCATCAAAGATTGTGGCACAATAGCTCGGCGAATCGCTGTACATTTCTGTCCGCATTTCACCGTCATTTCATTTCGAACTTCCCTGATAAATAGGTCGAACTCTGGAGTTCCAGGAACCGCATCCTCACCAAGGATACAGGCATTTAAAGAATCTGCTTCCATCGTGAAGGGTACCGATTCTTCTAGTAATCTGGGATGATTCTTTAATAGCCTACCCGTAGCTGCAGAACCAGTAAACGTCACAATATCTTGAGACTCTACACTCTCCAAGATTGTTTTTTCAGTACCAGAAATTAATTGTAGAGCACCTTCAGGTAAAATACCTGAGGCAATGATTTCTTTAACTACGGCTTCAGTTAAGTAAGCAGATTGTGGGGCTGGCAAGACCACAGCTGGCACTCCTGCCATCCAGTTGACGGCGCACTTTTCCAGCATGCCCCACACCGGAAAATTGAACGCATTGATATGAACGGCCACCCCTTCTTTAGGCACCAAAATATGGTGAGCCATAAAACGCCCACCTCTTGATAAATCTATAGGATCTCCTTCTACATCAAACGGCTGATTAGGAAACAATTTTCTTAAAGAGGCGTTGGCAAACAGATTACCAAATCCCCCGTCAATATCAAACCAGGAGTCCATTTTGGTCGCACCTGTTCGGTAGCTTAATTCGTAAAATGCTTTTTTCTTTTTTTGAAGGTAAAACGCTAACGACTTCAGCATATTACCACGGTCCTGGAACGTCATTTGTCGCAAGGCCTCTCCTTTTTCTCTACCATAAGCCAATACTTCAGGAATATCAAAGCCATCCACATTTATGGAAGTGAACTGTTCTCCTGTGATGGAATCATAAATCGGATGGCCTTCGCCTTGTCCTTGGGTCCATTGGCCTTTTATATAACTTTTAGTTGTTTGCATGTTTTAATATTTAAAATCAATATTTAATAATTTTCTCAAGGTTTTCGATAACAACGTCCATTTCAGTGTCATTAAATTGACCTAGTTTTTTCTTGAACCTCTCTTTAGAAATAGATCTTACATGTACAGACATCACCTCAGATTTTCTTTTCAACCCATTTTTTGAATTTGGATTAACAATTAGATTACCGTGATAGTTCTTTAGTTTTGAAGTTAAAGGACAAATTATGACGGTATTCAAATGTTTATTAGCCAAATTACCAGAAATAACTACCGCAGGACGCCGTCCACTTTGTTCGCTTCCCATGGTAGGGTCGAGGAATACTTCCCAAATTTCTCCTTTTTTCATTTTTGGTCAAATTCCTTTAAGAGCTCTAAATAATCTGCCATTCCTTCTTCGGCCATGGCAATCATGTCTGGATCTTTAGCCATCCTTTTATAGGATTTTTCATAAGCTGCCCTATCGAGTTGCTCCAAATAAATATCCAATGCTCTTTCTATAATCTTATTCTTAGGCATTTTTAATTTGGAAGAAGCTTTCGCTAGCTTATCTAGCAAATCGTCTGGAAGTGAAGAAGTGAACGTTGTCATGTCTTTATTTTTAATAAATATAAAACATATTTATATTTTATATTTATTTTTAGAAAATTATTTACTCGCATTCTCTATAACTGCGGTACAACCCTGACCTACTCCTACATCCCGTCCGCTTCGCTAACGTGGATTTCGCTTCGCTCAACACATTTATGCTTTTTCTATCACTGCGGCATAACCCTGTCCCACTCCAACACACATGGTAACTAAAGCGTACCTTTTATTCGTCAGTTGTAGCTGAAGCGCGGCGGTATACGCCAGTCTTGCACCAGTAACACCCAGCGGATGACCAATAGCAATCGCTCCTCCATTCGGATTGATTCGGGGATCGTCATCTTTAAGCCCCCAGGCCCGAATACAAGCTAGAGATTGAGCTGCAAAGGCTTCATTTAGTTCAATGATATCCATGTCTTCCATGGTCAATCCAGCTTTAGCTAAAGCCTTATTGGAAGCCTCTACAGGACCGATACCCATAATTCTTGGCTCCACTCCTATAACTGCAGAACTTAAGATCTTAGCCATGGGCTTTAGTCCATAAGTATCTACTGCGTTTTGTGAAGCAATAAGCGTAGCTGCAGCTCCATCGTTAAGTCCTGAAGAGTTACCCGCAGTCACACTGCCGTCTTTTCTGAAAGCAGGTCTTAATTTACCAAGTACTTCCAGTTTGGTTTGAGGCTTTACGAATTCGTCCTGAGCAAACACCAAATCCTCTTGTTTTCTTCGGGGAATACTTACAGCTACAATTTCTTTGGCCAGCCGACCGTTCTCCTGAGCTTTAGCAGCTTTCATTTGTGAATGGTATGCAAAGGCATCTTGATCTTCTCGAGAAATCTTATGGATATCCACTAAATTTTCGGCTGTTACTCCCATGCCGTCAGTGCCATACATCTCATCCATCTTAGGATTCACGAAACGCCAGCCAAAACTTGTATCGTACATTTTAGCATCATTTCCATAGGCAGAAGAAGGCTTGGCGATGGCATATGGCCCTCGGGTCATATGTTCGACTCCTCCGGCGATAAACAAATCTCCGTCTCCGGCTTTGATGGCCCGGTTAGCGTGGATGATCGCGGAGAGTCCGCTACTGCAAAGTCGATTCACTGTTTCTCCAGGAACCGTATGTGGCAATCCTGCCAGAAGTGAGCACATGCGAGCTACGTTTCGGTTGTCTTCTCCTGCCTGATTGGCGCAGCCTAAAATGACGTCATCATAAGCTTCTTTGGGGATGGAAGTATTTCTGCTTACCAATTCTTTAATTACTAAAGCTCCCAAATCGTCTGCTCTCACTGGCGACAGTGTTCCTTTATAATTCCCTATCGGTGTTCTTATACCATCGATTATATATGTATCCATATCTTATAGTTTGTTCTTTATGTTGGGCGTTAACCTGCCTGCCTTCTAAGCAACGCAGGCAAGTCCCTAACGCAAATTCGTGTTCAATTTATAAAATTTAATTCTCATTTAAGTCCCATTCCTTAGAAGTCCTAAACACTACGCCTTTAAAAAGGGCTACAACTTCATCACCTCGTTTGACTTCTACATAATGAAATCCTAGTCTGTTTTTAGTTACATCCACTTTAGATTCTGCTGTAATAAAATCTTCGACTTCTAAAGCTTCAATATGATTGATGGAGGTTTCAATAGACACCGCATATTTACCATAAGTGTTTGCTGCAAATCCAAATGCTGTATCGGCAAGAGCATAAGAAATACCACCGTGAGCTTTCTGCATCGAATTGAGCATTTCAGGTCTTATCTTTAAGCCTACCTTACATTTCCCTAGGCTCACTTCCAAAATTTCAATCCCCAACCAGGTGCTAAACGGATCCTGGGAGAGCATTTTTTCGGGAATAGTTATTGAGTGTGTGAGTTTTTGAGTTTTTTTCATATTAATTACCATTTAGTCAAAAAAATTGAACTTAAATATTTCTTTCAGTGTCGGCTTATTACAGTCTCTTTTTCAGGTACTTCTTATAAGAAGTAATCATTTTTGATAGTTCTGTAATACTTTCCCTATTCTTTTCATTCATATTTCTATCTATAAAACCTCTTCGATAAGCTATAGTACTGCAAACAACGCACTCATGAGCGCTATCCCAAGCGATTTGGAGATAGCGATTGAAGTTTGGTTTTGAACTTGATGAGCCTTCAGCAATGTTTAAAGCAATGGAATCTGTAGCTCTTATAAATTGAGATGCTAGCCTATACGTTTCTTCTTTAGGAAAGATCTTTATCTGATCGTAAACTAAATCAGAGAAAACTAGTGCTTTCTGATACATAGTTAACTCTTCAAACTTAAAATGATATTTACTATTCATCATCTCTATAAAATTTTACAGAGATAAGTTATAAACAACTCAGCTCTAAAGGACTAAAAAACTCACTAACCAGCAACCTAAAAATTATTACCTTTTTCTGCCATCTTACTCAGCATCGGACTACATCTATATCTATCTTCTCGGTAAGTATCATAAAGCTGATCCATCTGCTCAACACACCAGCTTATTCCTTTTTCATTGGCCCATTTCAAAAGTCCTTTTGGGTAATTTACCCCTTTGGTCATGGCTAAGTCAATGTCTTTAGCTGTGGCGATGTTCAAGAATAAAGCATCGGCGGCTTCATTGATCAACATCACCAATACCCGGTCAAAGATTTTTTGTCCCATGTCCTGGTCTTTTAAAGGAGCTACTTTCTTGGCATTTTCAGCGTAATCGTAAAAGCCTTTACCTGACTTTCGGCCTAAATAGCCCGCTTCCGCAAAGCGTTTTTGCGTAAAGGAGGGCTTGTAACGTGGATCGTAATAAAAGGCTTTAAATACAGTTTCGGTGACGGTATAATTCACATCATTACCGATAAAATCCATCAACTGAAAAGGTCCCATTCTAAATCCACCAAATTCTTTCATGGCCCAATCAATCGTGGCAAATCCAGCTTCTCCTTCGGGGATTCCCGCAAAGCGTTCCTCGTAAATTCTAAGCGCTTCGCCATAAAATGGTCGTGCGACTCGATTGACAATGAAGCCTGGTGTATCCTGTGCTTTCACTGGTACTTTTTTCCAATTTTTAATCGTGGAAAATACCTTTTCAAAAACCTCTTCTGAAGTCTGTACGGCCGGAACAATCTCCACCAAGGGCATTAAAGGCGCCGGATTGAAAAAGTGAACCCCAATACAGCGCTCAGGTTTTTCTAAAGCGGAGGCGATTGAGGCTATGGAGAGAGAGGACGTATTACTGGCGATGATCGCCTCATCACTCTGGTAACTTTCCAGTTCTTTAAAGACTGTTTGCTTGACATCCAGATTCTCAACTATAGCTTCTATGGTCAAGTCTGCGTCGTAGAGGTCTTTCAAGCTTTCTACATACGTAATATTGGACTGAATTCTTTGTTTTTCTTTTTCGTCAATCCGCCCTTTTTCGATAAGTCGAAGTAATATCTTCTCTAAGGCATTTTTTGCTTTATCCAGTGCTTCTTGTTTGGTGTCGTAAAGCTTCACCTGGCATCCGGCAGTGGCCGCTACTTGCGCGATGCCACTTCCCATAGTTCCGCTTCCTATTATTGCTGTAATCATAATTTAATTAACGATTTATAAGATTGTTGATTAACGAATGTTGAATTAATTTTTCTTAATGCTAAGTTTTGAAGTAGAAGTTTTAATACTGATTACAAAAATAGATATGAGTTCATTATTTTCTTTCAATAATCGTTCTAACATATCGATGTCTGAAGTCAGCTTTGCTCCTTCTTGAATTCTAAGGTTAATATAGCATTCCCGCAATTCTTTCAAGGAAATTTTCATTTTATGGAGAAAATCGCGCGTAGATTCTGCACTTCTTGCCTCACCATAATTTAAAGCTGAGGAACTAGCTGATCTTATCAATTGCTTAGTTAAATAGTCTCCTACAAAATTATTCTCAACTGTTTTACTAAATAAAATACTGTCAATTGAAAATTGGATTAATCTATCTTCTAATTCAGTAGGTCTCATAATAAAAATTAATTTTTAATTTTATTGTGAAATGATAAAAATCAGAAATCTTCAATCAAAATTCACTAATCGTAAATTTATCTGCCTTTAAACTTCGCTTCCCTCTTTTCCATAAAGGCGCTCACGCCTTCTTCATAGTCTTCGGTAGAAGCTGAGGCGATTTGGTACTCCGATTCTAGGGCGAGTTGCTCTTCCAATGAATTGTTGAAGGATTTGTTTAAGGCTTTTTTAGTGTAGGCCAAGGCTTTGGTTGGCATTTTCGCCAACTTCTCAGCTAGTGCTTTCACCTCATCCTGGTAGGTGTCTGCAGAATAATATTTATAAATCATCCCCATGCGCTCTGCCTCTACAGCACTCACTTTGTCCCCAAGCATGGCTAAGGCTGAAGCTCTTTGAAAACCGACAAGTCTAGGTAAAAAGAAAGTCCCTGCAGAATCGGGTATCAATCCGATTTTAGAAAAGGCCTGTATAAAGCTGGCCTTCTCTTGAGCCACTACGATATCGCAGGCTAAGGCAATGTTAGCCCCTGCACCGGCAGCTACGCCATTGACAGCAGCCACAACTGGTTTTTCTACATTTCTGATTCTGGTAATGATAGGGTTGTAATGGTCATCGAGTATTTGTTTAAAGCCTGGATGTTGTTCGGGATCGGTGATTTCCTGAATATCCTGTCCAGCGCAGAAGGCTTTTCCTTGACCTGTTAATACAATAGCTCTCACTTCGTCGTTACGAATGCAATCATCTAAGGTTTTCTGAAGTAAAAAGGCCATCTCCCGATTAAAACTGTTGAATTTGTTGGGTCTGTTTAATGTTATATAGGCCACTTGATCTTGAATATTGAGTAATATGCTGGCATCCATGCTTTTAGAGTTTTAGTGATTTTTAGGTTGAAAAGTTACGAAATTGGTCTGTAAACCCTTTAAATATTGGGTCAATAGAGTTAATCTTAGGATAGCTCTAATAAATATCTTGACAGTTGAACTTTTGGAATTGGCCCCGGTTAAGGATTGAGGCATCTGTTGAAGCTCTTCCCGTTTTTTTAACGGGAAAGCGACTGCCGAAAGCCTGACCTCTATTTTTTCTGTTTCAAAGAGAAACAAGAAAAATTGAGGTAACCGCCAAAAGCCCATTAAATTAAACACTTGAAGTAATCGAAGGTTTCTTCGCAGTCTTCGCACTTAAACATGGCTTTACAAGCTGTGGAGGCAAACTGACTCACGAGTCTTGTATTTTTGGAATCGCATTGTGGACAGGGTATGACTCGTTTATTACCAAGTAACGCATCCTTATCTGACGTGGCGTCCATGGGTGGGGCAATACCGTAATCTTTAAGCGCTTGTTTACCTTCCTCGGTCATCCAGTCTGTAGTCCAGGCCGGAGAAAGTATAAGTTTAACTTGTGGTGTATAACCGTGTTTTTGAAGCTCAGTTTTTATATCATCTCCAATCACATCCATAGCGGGACACCCACTGTAGGTTGGGGTAATATCCACTTTAGCCACATTATCCTCTTGAAGTTTAGCAGAGCGAACAACCCCTAAATCGATAATCGACAACACGGGAATTTCCGGATCTGGAACCGACTTTAAAATATCAAAAAGTTCTGTAGCTATGTCTGCTTGATCAGTCATGTATTGAAAGAATCTTTAATGAATAATTAAAAATTTTGAATTTGTGTTCTAAAATCTACGATCTAAACTCTAAGATCTAATATCTAAGATCTACCATTTCATATCCGGATAAGTGCGCTGCATATACTGCATATCGGATAAAATGTAACCCATATGTTCGGTATGGATACCATTTTTCCCTCCTTTTTGGAAATATTCCACCTCTGGGATATCCAAAGTAGCTTCTTTAAGTAATGCTTTAATTGTTTTATAATATTCGGCTTTCAAATCTTCGGTATTGACACCATATCCAGCCTCTGAAACTGTTTTATCATTGGCTGTCATTTGAAATAATTCATTGGTGTATACCCACAAATCATTGACCGCATTCTGAGCTTTATCTTTGCTTTCTTCAGTTCCATCACCAAGACGCTTCAACCAATCACCAGAAAAACGTTTATGGTAAGAGACCTCTTTTAAACTCTTTTTGGCGATCGCCTGAAAATTGACATTTTTAGAATTTTCTAATTCCTTGAGCAACATAAAATGAAAGACGTCAAAAAAGTACTGTCTAACAATGATATAAGCAAAGTCAGTATTGGGTTGCTCGACTAGTAGTACATTTTTATATTCTCGCTCAGTTCTCAAAAACGCTACATCATCCTCTGTTATATCAGATTTGGACAATTCGGCCACATACTGATAATAGCTTCTGGTTTGACCCAGTAAATCTAGGGCAATGTTGGTCATTGCGATATCAGTTTCCAGCGTAGGACCATGCCCACAAAGTTCTGAAATCCGCTGACCTAGAATTAGAGAGTTATCGGCGATGCCGTAGATATACTGAATTAAATTTTCATTTGTCATTTTAAATCGTCTTTAAGAAAACCGCATGGTCTCAAGTACTACATATGTTCAATGTCGTCTGGCAGCTCATAAAAGGTAGGATGCCTGTATGCTTTATCTGCTGCAGGCTCAAACATTTCCCCATTATCATCTGGATTGGAAGCCTTAATATTTTTGGACTCCACCACCCAAATACTTACCCCTTCACTTCTTCTGGTATACACATCTCTGGCATTTTTAAGCGCCATATCTGCATCTGGAGCATGCAAACTCCCAAAATGACGATGTTCTAAGCCATTTTTACTTCTTACAAACACTTCCCAGAGGGGCCAGTTTTTCTTTGACATTTAATTTATTTTATAAGTTAAAATCTTAAGCTTATTAATTTAATCGTGAGTCTTGAGTCTTGAGTCTTGAGTCTTGAGTCTTGAGTCTTGAGTCTTGAGTAAATTTAAAAATTATTTTCTAAATATTATTTTTACTTCTTTTTCAGACTATTTCTCTAATATGTAGATTTACACCGCTTCTCTTACCTTTTTTCTTGATTGTTTATCAGCATAAGCAACAGCTGCATCTCTTACCCATTCACCGTTGTCCCAAGCATTCTTTCTGGCAGATAAACGTTCTTTGTTACACGTCCCGTGACCTTTAACCACTTGCCAGAATTCCTCCCAGTCGATCTCTCCAAAGTCATAATGACCAGTTTCATTGTTATATTTTAGATCTTCGTCTGGCACTTTCAATCCTAGAATATCCGCCTGAGGAACCGTTTGATCGATAAACTGCTGACGCAATTCATCGTTAGTCTTACGTTTCAACTTCCATTTCATGGACTGTTCTGTATGCGTGGAAGCATCATCTGTTGGTCCTAACATCATTAGTGCAGGCCACCACCATCTGTTCAAAGCATCTTGAGCCATATCTTTTTGTTCCTGAGTTCCATTACAAAGGGTCATCATAATTTCATACCCCTGTCTTTGGTGGAAACTTTCTTCTTTACACACCCTCACCATTGCTCTGGCATAAGGTCCAAAAGATGTACTACAAAGCGGCACCTGATTGATGATAGCCGCACCATCGACTAACCAGCCAATGGCTCCGATGTCTGCCCATGTGAGTGTTGGATAATTAAATATGCTTGAATACTTGGCTTTACCAGAGTGCAATTGCTCGTATAATTCTTCTCTGGAAATTCCTAAAGTTTCACAAGCTGAATATAAATAAAGACCATGACCAGCTTCATCCTGAACTTTGGCTAGAAGTGCTACTTTACGTCTCAAAGAAGGCGCTCTAGTAATCCAGTTGCCTTCTGGAAGCATGCCAACAATCTCAGAGTGCGCATGCTGCGAAATTTGACGGATGTGAGTCTTCCTATATTTTTCTGGCATCCAATCTTTAGGCTCGATTTTTTCATCTCGAGCGATCTTAGCTTCAAAAATATCTTCTAAGCTTTTCGTTTGTTCATCTGTATTCTTCATAGTTTCCATAGTATTCATAGCTTAAATTATTCAACTTATTTTAAACATCAAAATCGACAGTCACTTGGTCTGTTGTTGGTACCGCCTGACAGCTAAGCACCAGATTTTGAGCAACTTCTTCTTTTTCTAAAGCGTAATTTAACTTCATTTCGACATTTCCTTCCTTCACTCTACACTTACAGGTGCTACAGACGCCACCTTTACAGGCGAAAGGTAAATCTGCTCCTGCAGCCAGTGCAGCATCTAGGATATTATCGTATTCTTTGGTCATGGCAAAATGAAACTCTTTTCCTCCATCCAAAATAGTGATTTGAGTTCCGTCTTTTCGCTTTGCCATCGCAGCTTCTGCCTTTTTCTTATCTTCTTCAGATAATCCAGAAACAAACAATTCATAGTGAATGCTGTTTTTGCTTAAGCCAAGTTCAGTCAGCTCATCCCGAATCATAAATATCATTTGTTCCGGACCACAAATAAACACATCACTTACCTCTTCTACATCAAATACCGTATGAGCTAAGGTTTGGATTTTTTCTGGTGTAAAACGGCCATTTAATAATTCTATATCTCGCTGTTCTCGAGTCAAAAAATAGAAAATCTCCAGTCTCCCAAAATACTTATTACGAATCTGCTCGATTTCTTCCTTGAAGATAATAGATTTTGCATTCTTATTCAAATAAAACAACTTACAAGTGGCCTTTGGCTCTTTTGCTAAATGTGTCTTGATCATCGATAAAATGGGAGTGATTCCACTTCCAGCCGCAAAAAATAAGTAGGTGTTCTCAACCTCCTGCTGTACATCAACTCCAAATTCTCCACTTGGAGGCATAACTTCTAAAACCTCGTTGGTTTTCAACTCTTCGTTAACATAGGTTGAAAATTTCCCTTCAAAAATCTGTTTAACGGCTACTTTCCATTCATCATCCACAGGACTGGAACATAAGGAGTAAGATCGTCTAACATCTTCGCCGTTGATGTCTTTCTTTAAAGTAAGGTGCTGTCCCTGATGGTAACTAAAATCGGATTTCAATTTTTCAGGAATATCGAATGTCACTACAGAACAATCGTCTGTTTCTTTATACACATCCTTTACTTTTATCGGAAAAAATTTAGGCATTGGCTATCAATTTAATAACAAAACTAACGATTGTTAGTTTATAATTAGAAAATTTGGTGTTAAAATATTTGTGTTTTTAGGTGCTACCTAGACTTAAGAGAAGTATTGGACTTTAGATTCTATTTCGGATTTACGTTTTCCTGGCTCAAGTTCGCCATCATATTTTCCCATATAGAAAAATCCGAGACAGGATTCACCTTCCTTTAGCTCAAAGAAATCGCCTACTAAGTCTTTATGGCTAGGTGAACTCCAGTAAGCTCCAATATTCAGTCCTGTACAAGCCAACCACATGTTTTGAACAGCCATAGCCACTGCTGAGATTTCCTCCCATTCCGGTGGTTTTCCCTTTGGACTTTTTTGTATACAAATCGCAATGATAGTGTGAGATTCTTCAAACTTGGAAACGATTTTTTTTCTTTTGAAAGACGAAGGTTTGCCTTCTGCTTCAGCATTCTTCTCAACTAAATAGTCTGCAAATCTTGATCTGGCTTCACCCTGGATAACCTTAAATCGCCAAGGTTCTGTATGTTTATGATTGGGAGCCCAATTGGCTGCAGATAGGACTTTGTCCAACTCCTGCTTAGTAATTGGCTCATCGTTGTATTGTTTAGGAAATACAGAACGTCTTTTTTCTATAACTTCAAAAATATCCATGAGTTTATGATTTAAATACTTCTAAAATAGCTGCTTTTATTCGTTTTCTATCGTCGTCTTTAAGATTAGATCCAGATGGTAAACAAAGTCCGTTTTGAAATAGTTCTTCTGCTACTGAACCCCCATAAAATGGCATATCAGCAAATACAGGTTGCAGATGCATCGGTTTCCAAAGTGGTCGACTTTCAATATTATAAGTCTCAAGATGCAAGCGTATCTGCTCTCTATCGACGCCATTGGTTTGCTCAGGATCTACCAGAATGGCCGACAGCCAATGATTGCTAAAAAAGTCTTCTGAAGGCTCAGTCAATACCTTTACTCCCTCTATATTTTGAAATAACTCTTTATAAAACTTATGCATCCCTCTTCTCAGCTTGACGTGCTCATCTAAAACCAACATTTGTCCGCGCCCAATACCCGCAGAAATATTACTCATACGGTAGTTGAATCCGATTTTGGAATGCTGATAGTGTGGGGCCTGGTCCCTGGCCTGAGTCGAATAGTACACCGTCTTTTCTTTGGCGGCTTTAGATTTGCTAACCAAAGCACCACCACCAGAGGTAGTGATAATCTTATTGCCATTAAAAGACAAAGCTGCAAACTCTCCAAAAGTTCCACAATTTTGGGACTTATAGGTAGACCCTAAAGATTCTGCGGCATCTTCGATAATGGGAATCTTATATTTTTCAGCCACAGCAGCAACCTCATCGACCAGGTAAGGCATACCATAAAGATGAACAGGTATAATAGCCTTTGGTGTTTTACCTTTTGCTATTCTATCTAGAATTGCAGTTTCCAGAGCTCTGGGACATATATTCCAGGTGGTGGTTTCACTATCTACAAAAACGGGGGTAGCGCCTTGGTACATGATAGGATTAGCAGAACCACAAAAGGTGAAGCTTTGACAAATGACCTCATCGCCATGAGACACTCCGAGTTGCACTAAAGCCAAATGAATTGCTGCAGTTCCACTGCTCAATACACCTACATGCTTCTGCTGGCCTAGATAATTTTCAAGATCAGACTCAAAACCATTGACATTGGGACCTAAGGGTGCAATCCAGTTTTCTTTGAAAGCTTTAGCTACAAATTCCTCCTCGTGCCCACCCATATGCGGTGAGGATAACCAGATTTTTGATAGTTCTGAGTGCATAAAAGATGATTAAGTTCTGAAAGGCAAAAGTACCGTTTTCAATAGAATTTTAAGATCTAACAGAAGTGAAACCTTATCGTAATAGTAAAGATTTAACTTCACTTTTTCAGGAAATATAACCTGGTCATTGTAAGAGAGTGGATCTTCCTGCTGCTTTAAAAGCTTTTCTTCATTTGAAAATTTTAATGAAGCATAACCTGTTAAGCCTGGTTTCAATTTTAGTAACTTCCGATCTTCTCCCTCTAAAAGATCATAGTATCCAGGAATATCTGGTCTTGGTCCCACAAGGCTCATCTCCCCTTTTAAAACATTGACAAGTTGAGGAAATTCATCAACTTTCGTTTTGCGAAGAAGTTTTAGTAAACTATGAAACGAAGCGTCGGCATTAATGGTCTTGAATTTATATACCGTGAAAAATGCTCCATACTGTCCAACTCGGGTTTGAAAGAAAATAGGATTGGATTTATGGATAAAAAGTAGCAAGATCCAAATTAAGGTTAAAAACGGAGCCAACAAGGCAAGTCCCAACAGACTCAGTACAAAATCCAACAAAGGCTTACCAAGTTTTAAATACATGAGACTAAAATAAACAAAGCATTAATAAATAAATTCATACATAATTAAGAATGTTTTTTATCAATAATACCTTTCAAAAGAATTTCAGTAATATCGTTTTTCAATTGCTGGCCGTTCACACCGCTACGTTTTCTATACCAGGAATGCAGAGTTCGTAAAGTAGAAAGCATTGCAAAAAGAATGACTTCTACATTATTAGCTTTTAATTCTCCATTATTTACACCATACTCTATAATATGTCTTAGATCCTGCTCGTAGGCATTACGCAGTTTTAAAAATTCCTCAAAATGACTTCCTTCCAGATGCATCCAATCGTTATTAAGAATCGCAATAGCTTCAGGATTTTTTAGGGTAATATCGATATGATGATTGATCACAGCTTCCAACTTCGTTACAGAATCAGCCTCAATTTGTTTTACAAGCTTCATCTCTTCTGTAAAGTTACGGGCTAAATTGAGTGTGATTTCCGAAAGAATCTCTTCTTTAGAACTAATATGATTGTATAGACTTGCTGCCTTAAAGTTCATCACCTTAGCCAGATCTCTCATGCTTACAGACTTGTAGCCGCGCTCTCTAAAAAGCGTTTTTGCAGATGCTATGATTTCTTGTCGTCTAGTCATATATTTTTAAAAATTCATGAAAGGATATTTACTGGTGATTTCTTTCGTCAATGTGTCTTGAAAAGTTTTTAGCTTTTCATAGGCTTTACCAGAAGAAATGCTTGAACGATGAGCTAAAGAAGTTTGCAGCTTTTCAACCCTGTCCATATCCTGATTAATTGATTTATCGATGATGCTGGACTTAAACTTTTTCCAGATCAAATCTATAGCTAGATCATTAGGATGAATCAAATCGCGCTTATAAAATCTATAATCACGAAGTTCGTCCATCATAATTTCATAAGAGGGGAAGTATTGAGTCTGGGGATCCTCGTCAAGGGTCTGATGAACAGCTGCAAGTAAATGTGCTTTGCTACGTTGGTTTTCCACCATCCCATCTTTGCTGTGCCTCACAGGAGAAACTGTAAAAGTAAATTTAAGATCATTGTTTAAGCGTCTGCAGTACCCTATCAACTCTTTCAGCATGTCATGAAGCTGGTAGACAGCTAATAATTGTTTTGTAAATAACGCTTGAGGTTGCTTATGACAGTTGGCTACCATCAGTCCGCTATCCAAGTGTTTATAGACATAGGCTGACCCAAGTGTAATGATGATATGAGTAGAAGTTTGTATCGCTTCAAACAAGCTACTTTCTGCGGAATTTAATGCTGCTAATGCTTTTGCGGCAGATCTATCTCCTAATCTGGAATGAGCATAAAACGATTGCCACTTTTCATCTGTTTGAAATATGTCGTTTGTAGTGAATTCTTCCTTCTTAACCGTTTTTTCAATGATATTGAGTAAAGCTGGTGGGGTAAAGAGAATACCGAAAGGGTTACTCGTCACCTGAAATTTAAAATAATCAAGCTTATCGCTGATATGTTCTGCAAAACAGGATCCCAAACACAAAATCTTAGAACCGTATGTTATGGGCCGGGGAGCCTCAGGTACAGAAACTTCAGTCGATAACTTCATTTTATCCATTTACTTGCTTGTTCTGAACCATACGCTCAGCCTCATCTAAAGCATTGGTTATGCCTTCAGGATTTTTACCTCCCGCTGTGGCAAAGAAGGCTTGTCCACCTCCACCACCTCGAATGTGTTGGCCCAAAGCTTTGATGATCTTCCCAGCATTCCAGCCTTCAGCATTCACAAGCGATTTTGAAATGTAGCAAGACAACAAGGCTTTGCCTCCCACTTCAGAACCTAAAATTATGATAGCACTGTCCTCTTCTCCGCCGATCTGAAAAGATAAATCTTTCATTGCCCCTGCCTCAAGATCTACTTGTTTAGAGACAAAGTGAATACCATCAATTTCAGTAAATTGAGTTTTGAGTTCTGCTTTTACCTGCTTCAGCTTCAATTGATTAAGCTGCTCCACCTCCTTCCTGAGTTGTAGATTCTCTGTGTGTAGGTTTTCTACTGATTTTAAAATATCCTGAGGTTGATTCAGAATAGATTTTACAGAAGATAGAAGATTAGACTCCTCTGTCAAAAATGCTTTTGCTGCATCGGAGGTGATGGCTTCAATTCGTCTAATTCCCGAGGCTACAGAGGACTCATTTTTGATGATAAAATACCATAAATCTGCTGTGGAATCGGCGTGAGTTCCTCCACATAATTCTATGGAATTTCCAAATTTGACCATTCTCACTTTATCTCCATATTTTTCTCCAAAAAGTGCTAAAGCTCCTTTATCAATTGCCTCATCATAGGAAATTGAGCGTTCTTCTTCAAACCTTATGCCCTCACCAATTCTTGAATTAACCAAAAACTCTACAGCCTTGATTTCTTCAACAGTAAGTTTAGAAAAATGTGAAAAATCAAACCTTAAATAATCTGGCTGCACCATAGATCCTTTTTGCTCTACATGTGTTCCAAGTACTTCTCTTAAAGCCTGATGCAAAAGGTGGGTTGCTGTATGATTTGCCGTGGTTTTCATTCTGCGCTCTACATCAACTACCGCCCGAAATTTATCGCCTAAGGATTTTGGAAGCGTTTTGGTGATGTGAATGATCTGATTGTTTTCTTTTTTAGTATCGAGAATATAAGTTTTACCCTCAGATTCAATAAAACCACGATCGCCTACTTGACCACCTCCTTCGGGGTAAAATGGAGTTTTATCGAATACCAACTGAAAACGCTCTCCATCTTTTTTTGAAGTAACTTTTCTGTATTTGACGAGCCTGACGTCTGCTGTGGTATCATCGTAGCCTAAAAATTCACTACTGTTTTGATCCAGAAGCTCTACCCAATCTTCAGAACTGGTTTGGGCTGCATCCTTAGACCTTTGTTTTTGTTTTTTTAATTCGGTTTCAAAGGCTTCAAAATCGAGCTCATATCCTTTCTCATTGAGGATTAGACTGGTCAAATCAATCGGAAAACCAAAGGTGTCGTAAAGCTCAAAAGCCTTCTGTCCACTAATAGTTTTAGAATTGGATTCCTGCATCAGATTGTCTAATAAGCCTAAACCCTGCTCTAAAGTTTTCAAAAAAGATTTTTCTTCTTCCCGAATCACATTCTTGCAGAGTTCTTTTTGGGTCTTGATCTCAGGAAATGCCTCCCCCATTTGTTTGGACAACACCTCAACCAGCTGATATATAAAAGCAGATTTAGCGTTTAAAAACGTAAAACCGTATCGGATGGCTCTTCTTAAAATTCTACGAATGACATAACCCGCTCCTGTGCTACTGGGCAGTTGTCCGTCGGCAATTGCAAAAGCTACAGCACGCACATGGTCGGCAATAACTCTAATGGCAATGTCTTTAGTTTCGGAATCTCCGTAGGTGGTCTGGGTAATGTTTTCAATTTCACTGATGAGAGGCGTAAACACATCAGTATCGTAGTTTGAGGTTTTTCCTTGCATGACCATGCATAACCTTTCGAAGCCCATGCCAGTATCTATATGTTTGGAAGGCAACACCTCTAAGCTACCATTGGCTTTACGGTTATACTGTATAAAAACCAGATTCCAAATTTCTACAACCTGCGGATGATCCTGATTGACCAGCTCTTTTCCAGATTGCTTTTGCTTTTCTGCTTCTGTTCTTAAGTCGACGTGAATCTCTGAAGCCGGACCACAAGGCCCTTGATCTCCCATTTCCCAAAAGTTATCCTTCTTATTCCCTAGTAATATTTTGTCTTCTGCGGCAAGACCTCTCCAAATATTATAAGCTTCCTGATCTTTTTCTATACCATCTGTCTTATCTCCTTCAAAAATGGTCACATAGAGATTGTCTTTATCAATCTTGAGAACATCTGTCAAAAATTCCCAGGCCCATTCTATGGCTTCTTTTTTGAAATAATCTCCAAAACTCCAGTTTCCCAACATCTCAAACATGGTATGGTGATAAGTATCCTTTCCTACTTCCTCCAGATCATTATGCTTTCCACTTACTCGCAAACATTTTTGAGAATTAGTAACCCTCAAAGACTCCGGCACGGAGTTGCCTAAGAAGTAGGGTTTAAATTGGTTCATCCCTGCATTGGTAAACATTAAGCTAGGATCGTCTTTCAAAACTATAGGAGCAGAATTAACTTTGGCGTGAGATTTGCTTTCAAAAAAGTCTAAAAATTGACGGCGAAGAAGAATTGATTTCATAAAGTCTGAAGTAGATTTATTTTTAAGTGTTTCAATTTTGAGCTATATTTGTAGGTTACAATGTGGTATGTTTTGATCCTACAGGCGCAAAAATACTATAAAATTAAAGAATGAGTAAAGTTAAATATTACTACGATAGTGAAACTTTATCCTACCGGAAAATTGAGCCCAAAAAGGGTAAAAATTTTGCTTTAGGCACGCTCTTTGTTTTGGGAATAATTGCCACTAGTTTCGTACTAGCCTTGGTTTACCTGAACATCCCAAACGTTGAAACTCCAAAAGAGAAGGCTTACAAAAGGGAAATTGAAAATATGAAATTTCAATACGAACTTTTGAATAAAAGAATGCAGGATGTGGTTCAGGTTCTAGAGAACGTAGAAGAACGTGATAATAATATTTATAGAGTTTATTTTGAAGCCAATCCTATTTCGGATGAGCAGCGAAGATCAGGCTTTGGGGGAATCAATAGGTATAAAAACCTTGAAGGCTTTGAAAACTCTGAAATTATAAAAGAAACTACTAAAAATCTGGATAAGTTGTCTAAACGACTTGTGATTCAATCCAAATCACTTGATGAAATAGCTGTTTTAGCTAAAAACAAGGAAGCGCTTCTAGCTTCTATTCCAGCGATACAACCGGTCAAAAATGATGACTTGAAGCGTATGGCTTCTGGATATGGCATGCGGATGCACCCCATCCTAAAGTACAGAAAAATGCACAATGGGATGGATTTTTCTGCCCCTGCTAATACAGAAGTTTTTGCTACGGGTAATGCTGTTGTAAAAAAGGCTAGACGTACTAGTGGTTTTGGAAACTTAATTGTGCTCGATCATGGCTTTGGTTACGAAACCTATTATGCTCACTTGAATGAATTCAATGTGAAAAGAGGTCAAAAAGTCAAGCGTGGTGAAATCATTGGTTTTGTAGGTAATACAGGATTATCCTTAGGCCCACACCTGCATTATGAGGTGCATAGAAACGGTAAAGTCGTAAATCCTATCAATTTTTATCATGGTGACTTAACTGCAGAAGAATATGACATTATGCTAAATCAATCTACGCTTGAGAATCAATCTTTAGACTGATGAAGCATAAACTTGGAGATAAACTTTATTACTCCATGGGAGAAGTTGCTAAAGCTTTTGATGTCAATCCTTCCCTCATCAGATTCTGGGAAAAGGAATTTGAAGAAATCCAACCTAAAAAGAATGCTAAAGGCAATCGGAAATTCTCGCAGCAGGACCTCAAAACCATAGATTTAATCTATCATTTAGTCAAAGAACGAGGCTTTACCCTGGAAGGGGCCAAAATTCACTTGAGGGAAGATAAAACCGAAACGCTTTCAAAATTTGAATTGATTCGTAAGTTAAAAGCCATTAAATCTGAACTCATTTCAATCAAAAATAAACTTTAAACTAAATACCTTATAATATGAAAAAGTGGTTAATCCCCGTAATAATTATCGTTGTTGTTGGATTTGGACTCTACAGCTGGACCAAAGGCTTCAACAACACCGCCGTTACGCTTCAAGAAGAAGCAAAAACAGCCTGGAGTAACGTAGAAAGTGCTTATCAACGAAGAAATGACCTAATTGGTAATCTTGTAAAGACCGTGCAAGGCGCAGCAGATTTTGAAAGAAATACACTTACTGAAGTTATAGAAGCCAGGTCTAAAGCCACTTCTGTTAATATAAATGCAGACAACCTCACCGAAGAAAATATACAACAGTACCAGCAGGCACAAGGCGGATTAAATTCTGCGCTATCACGATTACTGGTGAGCGTTGAACGCTATCCTGATCTAAAATCCAATCAAAACTTTATGAATCTTCAGACCCAACTCGAAGGCACAGAAAACAGAATTAATGTAGAACGAAATCGCTACAATACAACTGTTGGTGAATATAATACCCATATTAAAGTGTTTCCGAATTCAATTTTTGCAGGCTGGTTTGGCTTTGAAGAGATGTCGAGATATTCTGCCGATGAAGGCTCAGAAAATGCAAGAGAAGTAGAATTCGATTTTAATTAAAAAATCAAAACAGATGAAAGTATCTGAATTTATAACCCCAGAAGACGAGAAAGAGATTGTAGAAGCCATAAAGGAAGCTGAACTCAACACCTCTGGTGAAATACGCTTACACATTGAACATACATGTCCTGGTGACCGATTTGAGCATGCCCTGGAGATCTTTCAAAAACTTGAGATGCACAAAACTGAGCTATCAAACGGGGTACTGATTTATGTCTCCATTGATGATCATCAAATGGTCATCTTAGGAGATAAAGGCATTAACGATTTGGTTCCTAAAGATTTCTGGGAAAGCACAAAAGACGAGATTATCAATCAATTTAAACAGGGAAATTATAAACAAGGTTTGATTAATGGTGTTTTGGAAGCTGGAAAACAGCTAAAAGAGCATTTCCCTTACCAATCTGATGACACCAACGAACTAGACAACGAAATTTCTAAAGGTTAAGTTATGAAGTCAATACACCGACTATTTCTGTATACAGCATTAGCTGTTATTTGTTTTGGATCCAATGGATTCTCACAGATAGAAATTCCAGATAAACCTTCAAAAGAAATGGCTGTTTACGATGGTGCCGATCTTTTGAAAGAGAATGAAGAGCTTCAATTGAGAAAAAAATTAGAGACCTATGCCGATACTACCTCTACCCAAATTGTGGTAGCAACTATCACTTCGCTGAATGGAGAATACATTGGCACTTATGCGACAGAATGGGGGGACGCCTGGGGTATAGGTGAAGAAGGTAAAGACAATGGGCTTCTAATACTAATTGCTAAGACAGACGCTCAAATCTGGTTTTCTACAGGTTATGGGTTAGAACCTTATCTAACCGACATTACTACTAAAAAAATTACTGAAAATATCGTTCTCCCAGAGTTTAGAAAAGGAGATTATTACGAAGGCATAGACAAAGGAACCACGGCTGTTTTTGAAGTTTTAGCCGGTAGATTTGATGCCTCTAAACTCCAGGATAATTCTAAAAACCAAAGCACCTGGCCTTTTGCCATTTTTCCAATACTGGTTTTTATTGTGCTTTTGATTTTGTTCAAAAGAAAAAATAAAGGCGGCGGCTCAGGTAAAGGTAACCATAGTCGAGGCCCAGATTTACTTGATTTCCTTATTTTGGGAAGTATGGGCAGAAGTATGGGCGGTGGAAGTTTTGGCGGCTCATCTGGTGGAGGCTTTGGCGGCGGCGGAGGCTTTAGCGGTGGTTTCGGCGGCGGTGGCTTTGGCGGTGGCGGTGCCGGAGGAAGCTGGTAATATCATTTTATTACATGTTAGCTCTCATTTATGAAAAACACGTGTTTGAAATACCAAACAAAACACGTATCTTTGTTTAAAAGATATTTGTTATGAATACTAAATTAACTTTAACAATAGAAAAAGAGGTCATTGAAATTGCAAAAGAATATGCAAAGGAAAAAGGACAAAGTCTATCGGAAATGGTTGAAAACTATTTCAAGTTAGTCACTCACAAAAGAATGAATATCAAGGAAAAGCAACTCTCCCCAAAAGTTAGAAAGCTAAGAGGAATTATTAAAGTTGATGATAATTATGATTACAAACAAATTTTAACCGAAGAACTTTCAAAAAAATATGGAGTATAAACTTTTCGTGGACTCAGACGTTGTCATTGACTTTTTCACTGACCGCGAACCTCATGCAAATCCTTCAAGTGAACTTTTTGAACTCAATGAAAAAGGAAAATTAAAATTGTACCTATCTGCAGTAAGCATCAATAACATTTATTACATAGTTAGAAAATCATTAGGACATAAAAAAACATTCGAAGTTGTTGAGGCATTGACTGAAATGACAGAAATTGTTGGAACAACAAAAAAGGAGATTTTACAAGCGCTTAAGAACAATTTTACTGATTATGAGGATTCAATTCAATATTCTTCCGCACTAACAATTAAAGATTTAGATTTAATAGTAACAAGAAATATAAAAGACTATAGAAATTCTTCAATAGCAGTAATGACACCATTGAATTTCCTTAAAATGAGAGATAAAAACGAGAGCTAACAACGGTAACCGTTGCACAAGCCACTAAATTTTAAAAATGCAAGTCATTTTAAGCCCTTTTAAGGGCTTTCATATTTTTAAATAAGTTGGATTTAACTC